>JAEEGK010013171.1_pt1 | contig 18673 bp, 12 predicted proteins | sample 8958771 | NCBI WGS metagenome assembly JAEEGK01 (sample SAMN16246547, study PRJNA631951) | gut metagenome | biome: gut microbiome; feature: rumen; material: SC-attached | host: Bos | place: Iran: Karaj | collected 2018-10
GGGATTGGGCCCAATCCCCAATCCCCAATCCCCAATCCCCAATCCCCAAATTTTCAGTTAAAAAATTAACATCAATTTATATTAATTATATATCTTAATAATATAAATAATTATATTTAAAAAATAATTAAAAAACTAATTAAATAAAAATTGCAAAATTTAAATTCAATAAAATTTTTAATATTTGAATTTTTAATATGATTTTAATTAATTAATAATTAATAATGTCAGGGACTAAATATAAATCTTTATTAAAAGTTACTTTTTCTGATAATGAAAATATTTATAAAAAAGAAGAAGCAAATACTAATGATAAGAGTAATAATATAAGTTTTCATGAGAAGAGAAAAAAATATAGTAATAAGAAAGATATTTATTTAAACAAAAAAAATTTAAATAAAAGAAAGATATTAATTGAAGATGATAAAAAGCCTTTATTTAAAATAGAAAAGCTGGAATTTGATAATTATATAAATGAAAAAAATAAAAATGATAAAGAAATTTTATCAATTTTAAATGAAAATTTTGATGAAATTAATGGTTATATATTTTTTTCAAAATATCAATTAGGAAAAGGTTCTTTTGGAAATGTTTATTATGGAATGGATAATAAATATGAAAATGACTTTGCTATAAAAGTTCAATATTATAAAAACAATGATTTAGAAACATTTAAAAATGAATTAACATTTTTAGGAATATTAAAAAATGAAATAGGATTTCCTCAAGTTTTTTATAATCATCAAAATGCAATAGAAAAAAGGTTTATTTTAGTAGAAAGTTTATTAGGTCCTTCTTTAGATAAATTATTAAAATTTTGTAATAAACAATTTAAATTACAAACTATATGTTATATTGGTATAGAAATGATAGAAAGATTAGAAACCTTACATAAAAATTCAATATTACATCGTGATATAAAACCAAACAATTTTATTTGGGGAAATTATTCACGTAAGAAAAAATCAAAAAAAAATTTCAATAATATATTTTTAATTGATTTTGGTTTATCATGTTTTTATATCGTAAAAAATAAACATTATGAATGTTCAACTGGTAATAGTTTTATAGGAACATTAAGATATGCATCAATTAATACACATAAAGGAATAAGAGAAAGTCGAAGAGATGATTTAGAAAGTGTTATGTATGTTTTAATTTATTTATTTAAAGGTTGTTTACCTTGGCAAGGAATAAAAGCGAAAACAAAATCAGAAAGACAAATATTAATAAAAGAAAAAAAATTATCTGTTACAACAGAAGAATTATGTAAAGGTTTACCAAAAGAATTTTTATCAATGATAAATATTATAAAAGGATTAAGATTTGAAGAAAAACCTAATTACGAATTATTTAAATATAATTTTAAAAAAATTTTAAATAGTTTGGAAAAAGAAAATAAATATAGTGATAAAGATTTAAATACTAGAAAATATAAATATGAATGGGAAAATTTAATGATAAATGGGAACCATAAAAATGAGGTCATTAATTTATTTGAAGGTTATCCCTTTGATTATAATCAGTATGTTAATGATATTAAAAAAAATTATAATATTAATTAATAATTATCTTATGATAATAAATATCAAAAATATTATATTATTAAATATTTATTTATTAATAATATTAAATTATATTATAATAATATTATTAATTAGTATTATTTTAAATTTTTTTTTAATAAATTAAATTAAAATAAATAAAATAAAATAAATAAAAATTTTTAATAATTTAAATTAAATGTGTGAAAATTTAAATAATGAAGAAGATGATATAATAATTAACGATGATATTGAAGATATTTATGAAGAACCTAAACCAAATTTATTAATTGAAGCAACAAAAATAAATAATAATAAAAATATTATAGATAATTTTTCAATAGAGAAAAATTCTTTAATTAATGATAATAAAAATAATAATAAAAATAATAAAAAAAATAAAAATAATAAACATATAAAAAAACATTATTTTTCATTAAAAAAATATAAATCACCTAAAAATAATTCATCAAAAGATAATACTTTTAATACAAAATATTTAAATAAATTATATAATCATTTTTATCAATCTTCAAAAAATGCAATAATTAATAATAATATAGCTGATGAAGAACAATTAAAAATTGATTTATTAAAAGAAACATCTAAATTTAAAGCTCAAAAAAATTTAAATTTTTTAAATCGAATGGAATTTGATGTAAAAAAACGTCAAACACAAGAACAACAAGTAAATAATTTAATTAAAAAAACTAAAAATAAAAAGAATGAAAATGAAATTATTCAAGGATTTAATCATTTAATTGAAGATGCAAATAGAAGAATAGAAGCTCAAGAAAAATTAAATGAAATGAAAGAAAAATTAGATAATAATAATAATTATTTTGATTATATTAATCATAATAATAATAATAAAAAATATAATAATAATGATTGGGAAGAAATTTATAAAAATAGATTTATGGAAAAATTAAATAAAAAAAATGAAAAAATTGAAGAACAAAAAAATCAAAAAATTGAATGGGAGAAAAAAAATGAAGAAGATCAAATGAAATTTTGTAAAAAAGTAAAAAAACCTTTTAAACAAATTGAAAAATATATAAATAAAATGATTGAAGATAATAAAAATAATAAAAACAAAAATGAAAAAAAAATTAAATATGAAATTTTAAAAGAAAAAGAAAATAATAATATTAATAATAGCAATATTAATAATAATTTAGAAAATGAATTAAAAGAATATGAAAAAGAAAAAAAAAATAGTAATAAAAAAATTATTGAAAATAAAAGAGAATTTCCTTTTTCAACTCCTAAATTAAAATATAATAATAATTTAAATAATCAAAATAATAAAAGCATAAATAATATTCAAAGTAAAAATTTATTTGAAAATAATAATAATAATAATAATAATAAATTAAATAATATTATTAACAATATAAATAACAAAATAAATATTTTAAATAAAAATGAAAATAATAATTTATCAAATAAAAAAACATTACCAAACAGAATTGTTGATGAATTTTTTTTAAAATTTTCTAAAAATTAAATATTTATATATATAATAAAATTTATTTATATAAAAATATATAATATAAAAAAAACAGTTATTTTATATTATATATTTATAATTTAAAAAATTAAAAATATTTTTTTATTTTTTTTTTGCTTCTTTTAATATATATTCTCCTATAAATTTAAGTGGATTATCTGGCTTTGGATTTTGTTTTACTAATTCTAACATTGCTTTTTGAACAACTTGAACAACATTTTTTTCTAAATAAGCACGAGTTGATTCTATTGAAACAGGTTGTTCGTTTTTACTACTCATTTTAGAATTATTTAAATTATTTTTATTTGTATTATTTGATTTAATAGAAGAAGATGTTTGATTTAATTTTTTAGAACCTTTACCTTCTACATTCTTTTGTTCCATATTTGATTCAACACTTTCATTATCATGATATGATTCTTCTTCTGACATATTATTTATTAATTATATAAATTTTTAATTTTTTATTAATAATAAAATTTTTGCTATTTATATTAATATTATTATTTATATAATATAATTAATAATTAAATAATTATTCTAAATCCATTTTATTTTTTTCTTTACTATTATTATTAATTGTTTCTTCTTTAATTTTATTATTTTTAATTTCAGTTTTAATCAAATTAATAATATTAATATTTTCTTTTTCATCAATTTTTTGTAATTTTTTCATTGAATCTTTATCATCAAAATTTACATTTTTTCTATACATTTCAATAAACAATTCATAATATCTAATAATAGTTTCCTTTTTAATTTCAATTTCAGCTTCATCAATATTTTTTATAATATTTCTTATTAAAATTATTAATATACAACTTTTTTCATCTATTTTTTCTTCTTTATTAATAATATCAATTTTATTTTTATCATCACTAAAATATTCATCTTCAATTTTTACTGTACTATAATAAATCCAACAATATCCATTTAAAGCAAGAATAATTTTAATATTATAAACTATTTCAATAAATTGATGTTTTTTTTTCTTAATTAAAGAATGATTAACTTTAACTAAAATTCCATTTTTTAATTTTCCATATTTTAAATTTCTAGTTTGAATATGAATATTTCCATTTTGAGTTATTTGTTGAATTTCCCCAGATAATAAATCATTTTCTTTAAAATAAATTCTCATACTCATTTGATCTTCTTCATTACGAATTCTTTGTTCACCTTGAGGAAGATTAATTGCAGTTAAATTAAGAATTCCTTCTCTTTGCGCATTTAAATTTACTCTCCAAAGTTTTTTTTCTACAGAAATAATACGTCCTATAATAACATCCCCCACTTCTGGAACATATGGAAATTTTGAAGGAATAACTGTTACTAATTTTGAAATTGTATTTACTTTTCCTAAAACACTTGCTATTATTAAACCATTTAATTCATATGTTCCTCGACCACTATAAATTTTTTAAAATATTTTTATAATTTAATTTAAATAAAAAATTTCTTACGCCATAAAACCATTTGATGTTTCTGCAATTGTTTGTCCGGGAATAACAATTTTTAATTTATCATTTTCTAAATCATTCATTTAAACAATAAAAATAAAATTAAAATAAAATTTTAAATATTTTTTTAATTCTTATTTCTTTAATAAATAAAAATAATGAATAATAATAAAATTATTTTAAATAAAAATAATAGTAGTAAAAATATTATTCAATTCAAAAAAGCGACAAATAATTTAAGAAATAAATTTAAAGGATTTTGGCGTGTTCAAAGTCTTAATATATTAAATCATAATTTAAATAAAAAATTTAATATAAAAGAAATGTTATTTAAAACAAAAATTGAAAAAATAACAAAATTTAATGATTTTCTAAAAGTTAAATCATTAAGTCCTCCAAAAAAAATATTTAAAAATAAATCAACTAATATTATTAATAATGTAAATAATTATTATAGTAATGTTGAAAACAATTTTTTTATTACTAAAATAGAAGAAAATAAAAATTTTAATAAAAATAATATAAGAATTTTAAAAACAATATTTAAAAATTTTCCTAATGAACCTTTTTTATATAATGAAATTAATTTTTTTAGTTTAAAAACATATTATAAAAATGTTAAACCAAGAACATTTAAAGAAGTTTTAAATGATTGTAAAAAATTTAATGAATATGAATCTCAAAAAAAGATTAATAATATTGATATTTATAAAAAAAATTCAAGAAATATTTTAAATTTACCGGTTTTAAATAAAAAAGATTTTAGTACAAATATTGATTTGAATAATAATAATAGTAATAGTAGTAATAATAATAATAATAATTTTTCAGCTAATAATAATACTTTATTAAATGGTAAATTTAAAAATTCTTTTTTTTCTAACAACAAAATTAAAAATAAAAAAACAAAAAATCTAATAAGAAATGTTAAAATTAAAGCTATTGAAAATTATAATAATAAAATTCAAGACTCAAAAAAATATAATCTTAATTTTTATAAAAGTTTAAATAGTTCATCTTCTTTAAATAAAATATCAACAAAATATTATACAAATAATAATATTTTTTAAAATTATTTTTAATATTAATAATTTATGTAATTAAAATATAAATAAATAAATATCTAAATAAATAATAAAATATAAATAATTTATTAAACATTTATTTTAAATGTTTTATACAATATTAATAATTTAAAAAATTAAAATTATATTTATAAAATATAAAATTCATTTATTTTTTTTTAATTTTTTTTTTTGAATTTGAATATATTGTTTAATATGATTTATTCCTCTATTTGTTAATGGCTGAAATTCTTTTAATTTTAATTTTTGTTTACTTAATGAAGTTTTTTCTTTAATTAAAAGTTTTAAATTGTTTCCTAAATTATCAATACTTTTTAAATTAATATTCATACTACTATAAATATCAGTTTTGAAATTTTGACTAAAAGAATTTTTTCTATTTCTTGTTTTTTTATTATTATTTAAAAATTTTGGAAATTTATTTTTATTTTTTGAAACACTATTAATTTTAATGATATTATTATTTTTAATAGAAATTTCTGTATTTACTCTATTATTAATTTTTTCACTGTTCATTGTTTGAAAAATTTTATTTTCTTTTTTTATTTTATTTTGATTATTTTTAATTGTAAAATAATTTTCAGTTAATAAAGGATTTGAAATTATTAAATTTCTTGATTTTTTTTTATAAAAAGGAAAATTAATTTCATTATTTTTATTAATAATATTATTATTTATTTTATTAATTTTAATATTATTATTATTAATATCATTATTACGTTCTGTTAATGAATGTTTATGAATACAATTATTAATGATATTATTACTATTAAAAATTTTATTTAAATGTAAATTATTTAATTTAAATAAATTTTTTGTGATTTTATTTTGAGATGGAATAGGTTCAATTGTTTTTTTTTTATATTCACTATTATTACTTAAATTTTTATTATGTTTTATTAAATTATTATTATTATTATTATTATTAATTGAATTTAATTTTTTATTTTTATCTTTTGAAATGATAATTTTTTTATTATTATTACTTTTTCCTAAATCATTAATAATTTTTAATATTGAATTTTCAAGTGATTTATTTGCAGTTGTTGCATGAGTTAAATTATTTATAGTTAAATTAATTAAAGAATCTTCATTTGAAATCATTTTTTTAATTTTTGGTGTAAAAACAATAAAATTTTTAATATTTTTATTATTATCATTATCATTATTATTATTATTATCATTTTTCATATTATCTTCTTCTTTATAATTTTCATTATAAAATAATTGTGCTTTTTTTTCAGAATAAATTTGAATTAAATCATTTAAATTTAATTCAGAAAAAATAGGTTTACAAAAGAATGTCAAATAATTTTTATAAAAAGAAACAAATTTTGGAATTCTAATTTTTGATTCTTTTTTTAAATAATATCTTTTTAAAAATTCTTCTTTATAATTATATAAAATTTTTTCTTTAAAAACTGCAATATCATGACAATATTTTGATTGAATAACATTTTCTAATAAAATCATATCATATTGTTTTTTAGTTGTATTATATTTTTTATAAAGTAATTTTTTAATAAGAATTAAAGAAGGAATTGATTTTTTTTTGTTGTTTGTTGATAATAATTTTTCTTCTGGTTTTATATTACTATTTATTGTAGTTTTTATTGATTCTAAAGTTGATTTATTATTATTCATAAATAAATGAAATTTTTTATTTAAAATTAAAATGTTATTTAAATTTTTATTTTTCATTTTTTATATAAATTTAATTTTAATAATTTAAATAATTAATTTAATAAAAATAAAATAAAATAAATTTAAATTAATCATCTTCAATTCATTTAAATAAAATTAATAATAATACTCCATAATAAATAAAATAATTAACTACAATTTTTTTAAATATTTATTTATTCTCTAATTCAGCACCTTCATCTAATTCAGTCTTATCAACTTCCATAGGAATATGAACATCATTAATTGCATCAATTCCAACAGCTTTATGTTTTTCTTTTTCTTTATCTTTTTCAGATACAAATAATTCTTCTTTTTTATCTTCTTCTTTTTCTTGTCCAGATTCATATTTGTATCTAAAGCAAATAGCTATCAAAATTTCACATAATCCAATATAACCATAAGTAACAAAACATTTCATAGGGAATTTTTTATCATATTCTTTCCAAAAATCATTTATTAAACCATAAGTAACACCTGCAGGTAAACTACCCATAAATGAAGATAAAACAGCAATGACCCATGAAGCTTTTGTTTTATCTTTACTGTCTATACATGAATTCATAATACCTGCTATTGAAGGTAACACAGCTGAACCTGCAACTTGGAATAAAGAGACTAATATTAAAAATATATACCAAGTATTTGCCCATGTAACAGGAGTGAAAATAAGAACTGCAAATAAATAAAAAGCAAATAGCATCCACATTGAATTTTTATCTTTGTAACCTCCAACTGCACTTGTACATTTTCCTCCTATTTGAGAACCTATTAAAGGATTAAATATAATCATTGCTACATAAAATAATGTTATTTGAGTTTTATTTGGATAACCAATTACTGTTTGAACATAAACACAAATCCAAATTGTTAACATTGTTCTAATTGAAAGAATAACACATCTTGAAAATAATAAAAACATAAATACTCCATTTGTAAATAAAGATTTATTAACTTTATATAAATTAATGTCTTTATCTTCTTCATTTGATTTTCTTACAGCATAAATTGAGACAACTTTAGCTACTGTTGGTCTTAATAATTCTTTTCCATCTTTTGTAGTGACAGTTGCTAATTTACTTGAAAAATATATTTTAGGATATAATAAATAACAAACTCCACAAGCTCCTACCCAAATTCCATTGCATAAGAAAGATTTTTTATAGTTGTTTCCACCAACTATTAAGTCTACTATGTATCCACCTCCTCTTCCACATCCGCTTGCAACTGAAATCATATTTTTCATGAATTTCATATTTTTTTTTACACCAAATTGACCTATCCATAAAGGAGCATATATAACTGGCCATATATGTCCAATTCCTGAAATCAAACGGCAAACAAGTAAAAAGTAACCATCATTTGAAAAATAAAAAGGAACTAATGTTGCGAATTTAATTATTGCTGCTATGATTAATAAAAGTTTTCTATTGATATTATTTACTAAACAACTAAATAATATTGCTCCGGCCATTCTTCCAATTGCATATAAACCACTAAATAAACCATATTCTACATCCATTAAACCTAAATTGGCTTTTATTATTGAACCTGCTGGGGCCATTATACCTGCTGAGAATGCAACACCAATACAGTTAATGAATAATGTCCAAAAGATCATCCAACGAACACTTTTGGAAAGGACTTGATGGGCGTTGTCTAGTTTTTTGACACCATACATTTTTTTATATTATTTTAATTTTTGTTTTTATTTAAGATTATTTAATTATAAATTTTTTATTTATAAATATTATAATTTAATTTTTTTTTCTTTATATAAATAATTTGTATTAAATAAGTATTTAAATATTATTAAAAGCTTAATAATGAATTTTTTTTATGTTAATATTTAAATAGAAGATAAGATTTATTTTAATATATGTATAATATAATTAATAATTTAATAATAATATGATGTTTATTTAATTAAATAATTAATATATTAATTTATAAAATTAAAAATAAATAAAAAATAATTTAATAAATTAATAAAAAATTAAATTTAATACTTCATTTATTTTATTTAATTTGATTAATAATAAATATGATTATTATAGAAAATAAATTTAATGAAATCTTCTTAATATCCACTTTTTTATATAAATATTTATTAAATTAAATTAAATATCGATTATTAATAAATCTTTTAATTTTAATTTAATAGATACTAAAAATAAAAAATATATTATATTATTATAATAAATATATTATTATAATTAATTCTAAATATAAAAATTATTATTAAAAAAATCTTAAAAAATAAAATTAATTTCTACCACAAGAATAAAAAAATTAAAATAATAATAAATTTTATATCTTTATTTTTGTTAAATAAATGAACATCAAAGAAGAATTCAATTTTGATCTTAATACATTAATGGAACAAAATTATAAATACTATTTAGAATATTTAAATTTGTTAGAAACAAACGAATCATTAAAAATCAGATTACAAAATCTTATTGAAGAAAAAAACAAATTAAAAAAAGAAATGAATAAAATAGAAAAGCAAAATAATAATAAAATTATTATTAATAATAATTTGAATAATACTAATAAGAATAATAGTAATAAAAATTTATATTTAAAAAGAAAAAGATTTAGAAGAACAAAAGATAAAATTATTTTAGATTTTATATGCGAAAAATGTAATAAAAAATATGCAACTGAAAGTTCATTAAATTATCATTATAAACTAAAGCACAAAAAAAATGTAAAAAAAAATAACGATTAGTTAAAAAAACTAAATAGTATTTTAAATAATAAAATCACAGGTATATATTTATATATAGATGTTATTATTTAAAAAAGGTAAAATAAAAAGTATTATTTTGATTAATAATAATACTATTTGTATAGATAATAAAAAAGTATTATATTTTTTATTATAATGGTATTTTATATGATAAATTTATTATATTGGAATATTAATTATAATCTTTAACATCTGTAAATTGAATTTATAAAGAAACTAACTATTAATTATATAAATGTAAAAACCTAAATAAATATGTTATTATATTTCTTAAAAAAATAAAATAAATAATTTATTATAATATATATAAAATATATTTATAAAAATATATTATAAATAATAATATTTTTTCAAATATTAAAAACAAAAAAATTAAATATTATTATTATTAATAATATATATTTATGTATATATATTATTAATAATTAATAATAATAATTTTTATTATTATTATAATTATAATAATTTTTATAATTATTTCGATTATATGAATTATTATTATAATTATTATATCCATTATTATTATACATATAATAAATAATTTCATTATTATAAACTTGATCAACATCTTCTTTACTTCCTCTAATAGTCACACTAGGAGGAGAATAAATATTTCCAAAATCATCAGAAACTTCTTTATTATTAATATAAAATAATTTTAAATTATAATCATTTATTATTTTTTGAGAATTTTTTTTTAATTCATAATCTTTTTTAATTTTAAATATTTTTTCAACTAAATTAATTTCTTTTGAACATTTTTCAACATTTCTTCCATTTTCTCCTGTAACAGTTATTTTACATTCATTTTGATCATTAACTATTTTAGATTCAACAATAATATTAACATTATATTTTTTTTTTAAATTTTTAATATTACTTCCTTGACTTCCAATAATCATTCCAATTAATTTTTGATTTACATAAAATGTTTTATTTTTTTGCTGTAAATCATTTAAAATTTTTAATGTATTATTTTTATCATTTGAAACATCTCTTAATTTACTTTCTTTTTCAATTGCAGTGCTTATAATTAATTTTAAAATTTCTTCTTTTTCTTTTGTGCAAAATACTTTTAATTTATTATCGTAAAATGAATAAAAAAATTCATTTGAGTTTTCATCAACATTAATACTTTTTAAAATAGTAACAAATTTATCAGAATTGACAAAATCGTTTAATTCATTTGGAATATCAAAAAAAATACTAATGAAATTTTCATTAATTAAATTTGTTATGTTTTGACTTTGAATATATCGTAAATTTTTAATATGAGTTATGTAAGTATTATTTGTGTTGTTATTATCTATTAATATTAAAAATTTTCCTTTTTCTTCTTTTATTGAAACTTCAATGAAAAAATTTTTTTCTTTTTCAAATTCAATTTTCGAATTTTCGAAAAAAGTTGTTGATTTATGAATGATTTTTCTTATATGTGAAAGTGAAATTATTTCAGAAGATGATAAATAAGGAGATTGTAAAATAAAATTTTTTTCTCCAGAAATTCCAATAATTTTTCCTTTAGTCCAAGAATTTTTTAATAAAGAAAAATATTCTAAGTTTTGAGAGTTTAAAAGTTTTTCCATATTTAAATATAAAATAATTAATTAATTAATTAATTTTTATTTAAAATTAATTAATATTTATATAAAATATTTTCTTTAATTTATTTATTTTTTAAATTATCAATAATAATATCTAAACTATTATTATTATTATCAATACTATTATTTTCTTTATTATTATTATTTTCTTTATTATTATTTTCTTTTTTATTATTTTCTTTATTATTATTATTATTATTAATATTTAAATCTTTTATAAATTTTTTATTATTAAAAGTTTTTATTGTATATAAAGGAACATTAAAATTTTTTGTTTTAAAATTAAAATTATTTGTATATTCATTTGCACTTTTCCAATTATCAATAGATTTATCTATTAATTGTGCTAAAGTTAAAACTTTTTTTTTAGCACGATATTTATCCATTATTTCTTTTAAAAATTTTTTTCTACTAATCATACGTTTTCTAATAGTTGTTTGAGTATTTAAAAATTCTTCTTCATCATTTATTTTTTTTTCATTATTTAAATTTAAATGATTAATATTGTTTGAATAAATAGTATTAAAATTATTATTAAAATTAATATTGTATGTATTATTAAATTTTTTATTTAAAGAAGAATTTTTTGTTGAAATATTTATTTTATTGTATTCGCTAAGATTATTAAAATTTCTTGTTGTTGATAAATTAGAGTTATTAAAATAATTAGAATTATTATTTAAATTATCATTTATATTATTATTTAATATAAAATAACGAATATTATTTTTATTTTTATTTAATGAATTTGATTGATTTATATTAGAATTATTAATATTTGGAAAACTAATTTTAGTAATATTTTTTAATTCATTAAAATATTTTTTATTATTTACTTCAAAATTTGTATTATTAATTAATTTTTCTTCATTATAAATAAAACCATTTTTAATTCTATTAATTTCAATATCATTTTGAGTAATTTTTGATAAATATTTATATTCTTTTTTTAACTTTTCTTTATATTTACATTGATTTAAATAAATTTCTTCAATGATTTTTTTTTGATTTGAATAATAATCCTGAAAATAATCTCTTAAATCATCTAAAAAATAATCTAAATAATCATTAATTTCAAATTCAAAAATAATTGTTTGCATATTATTACTAACAATATTAAATTCATAATTATCTCCAAATAAACATTCTAAACCAAAAATATCACCTTTATCTAAAATAACAATAATTTTATTATCTTTTTTAATTGCACATTCTCCTTTATAAATTAAAAAAATACTATTTCCATCTTTTTTATTTGTTATTATTTTAGTTCCACTTGAAACAAAAATTCTTTTTATATTACGATAATATGAATTAAATAAAATTGTTGTTAAATTTTTAAAAGGTTTTATATAATTATAAATAAAAAATTTTTTTTCTGTTTCGCCATTTATTATATGTCTTGAAAAATATTCATTAAAAGTTTTTTCATCAAATGCAATTAAATAAGTTGGGTCTGTTTTTGCAATAGCTGTGTTTGTTCTTTTCATTTGATAAATAAAAGCATATTCACCAAAAAAATCAAAATTTGATAATTTATTGATTATTTTTGATGTTAAAGTAATTTGTCTTGATAAATGTAAACGTCTATTAATTGGATTGATTTTTTTTTTATTATTTTTGTTTTTGTTTTTTGTTGATTTGTATTTTGTATATAAAAAATCAACTTTTCCTTTTATTATTAAATAAAAAAATTCTGGTTTATCATTTTGTTTAAAAATTGTTTCTTCACTTTCGATTATTAAATATTTTGCTTTAGAAAAAGCTTTTAATAAATCTTTTTGATTAAGATTATTAATGTTTATGTATTGATTAAATTTAGTTATTTTATTTAAATAAGATAATAATGTTTTTGGATTTCGAATATTATTATTATTTTCTTTGTTGTTTTGATTCAATTCAATTTCTTCATTAATGTAATCTATTAATTGCTCTTCGTTAGATTTTATTTTTTTTATATTATTATTATTATTATTTAAATTTGTTTCATTTTCCATAAAAAAATTATTATATAATTAAAAAAATTTTAAAAATTATAAAATTAAATTATTAATTAATAAATAATTATTAAATTTTATTAAAAAATTATAAATATAAAAATAATAAATTATTTTAAAAATTATAATGATTAAACAGTATATGATATTTTAATTTATACAAAATTATTTCATAATTAACAAATATATTATATTATATACTATATTTCTATTTTCTTTTATATAATTAGGAATCAATTTATTTATATTTAAACAAAAATAAATTAAAATAAATTATAAATTAAATATAATTTATTTCATAGTAGTATCAGTAGAAAAAACTTCAAAATGATTTTTTTCATTAGATTTATCTTGTTCATTTATATTCCTTTCAATAGGAACATCAACAAATTTTCTAATCCATTTACTATTCAAAACTTCTTTAATACTAATTCTATCCTCAGGATTCTTTTTAAGTAAACTTCCAACGAATTCTTTAGCTTCAACACTTAGATTTTTCCAAATATTAGCAGGATAAGGAACAGGATCTTGAATAGTCTGTCTAGCAATTTCTCTTTCACTATGTTCATCATCAAAAGGTAAAAATCCACACATTAATAAATAAGCAATAATTCCAATAGACCATAAATCAACAGATTTATCATAAGGTTTTCCTTTCAAAACTTCAGGTGCAACAAAAGATAAAGTTCCATAAGGTTCTGTACATTTTTCTCCAGGTCCAACAATTTTTGATAAACCAAAATCTAAAAGTCTAATATCAGCATTATCAGTGTTGTCTGTCATTAAAATATTCTCTGGTTTAAGATCTCTATGAATTATTCCATAAGAATGAATATAAAAAATGGCCATACTTAATTTATGAATGATATTAGCTGCTCTTGGTTCAGGAAGTTTATAATTTCTTTTTTCAATGTAAGAAAATAAATCTTTTCCACTACAATATTCCATTATAATATAAATATATTCAGGAGTATCAAAAACATCATATAATTTTATTATGTTTGGGTGGTTACAAATTTTTAATATATCAATTTCAGTTTTTGCTAATTCTAAATCTGCAGTTGACATATTTTTTTTTGCCATGATTTTAATAGCAACTTCTTTTCCGCTTTGTTTATGAATAGCATGTTTAACTAAACCAAATTTTCCTTTTCCGCTTTTTTCTTTAATATCATATAAATCTAAAAGATTTTTATAATCAATACTTAAATGTAATTTATTAAGCCAATCTTTATATTCTTTTTCATCTTCTATGTAATATGTTCTTGCTTTTTGGGGATATAAAATAGAAAAAGTAAAAAACGTTTTATCTTCAATTGTTACTTTTTCACCTGGTTTTACATAAATTCCGGAAAGATTGTGCATTCCTTTATGAGATGTATCTTCTTTGTTTTTGAAATAATAAAAGTCTCTTCCTATTAATTTAAAATAGACTTTTTTTAATTTTTTGGAATGAGAAATTTTATACATATAACCTTCATGTTTTATTAAAGGATTTTTTTCATATTCATCATCATCTTCATAAATAATTGAGCCTTCATCAGTTTTATCATCATCATCGTTTTTAGAAAAAGTAAAATTAGATATAACTGGTGTTTTATCTTGTAAATCATCTAATTTTTGTCTTATTCTTCTATGAGGTTTCATTTTTTCTTTATCTTCTACATTTGCAGTTTTTTTTTCTCCGAATAATTTTTTATTATTATCATCTTTTCTTGTAAAGCCACTTGAACTTCCTTTTCCTTTTCCTGCATACATATCTAAAATGCTTTTTGAATTATTGCCCATTTTATCTGTGATTTTTTTCAATGAAGGAAACAAAAATCGACTTCCTAAAGAAGGACTTGCAATTTTATGAGACATTAAAACAGGAGTTTTGCTATAATCTTGAGTTTCAAGTAATTTTTTATCTTTTTTATAAACTTTGACAGTTTCAGAATTGAAAGGTCTTTGTTCGAGTAAAAAAATTAAAATAAATAAAAAAATGTCACTTGATTTATTTTCAACAACATTTATATATTCTTCGAAAGTTAATGTATCTTTATCTCCAAATGATGTAGATAAAATATCAAATAATTCTTTTTGACTTTCGATATGTTCTTTGAAATTATTTTTTTCATATTTCATTACTTTTTTTTTACCAGCATTGAAATCAATATTTAATGGAACATAACTTAAAACAACTCGAACATCTTCTTTTGTTATTTTATTATCATTATCAAAATCATAAAATCTAAAAATAAATTTTGCTAATTTTTCAAAATTTTCTGTGAATAAAGTTGTCATCCCTCCAATAAATTCAGCTGGATCTAAAAAATTATTGTTATTTCTATCAAATACTGCGTAAAGTCTGTCAGAAATTATTCCTGGAAGTTCATAATATTGAGTGAATGTTATTTTTTTAATTCCTTTTGAAGGTTCTTTTCCACGACGAGCTAAATCACCCCAAATTTCTGCTAAATAATTTTGAAATGTATTTATATCTTGAACTTGATATTTTTTAATTATTGTGTTTAAGTCAACTTTTTCAACCATTTTAGTTATTATAATAAAATTATTTTATATTTAGATTATAAGAGTCGAATAATAATTATTTATTTTTATTGATAATTTTAATTAATTTTAATTTATTATTTTTTTTTATTAAATTATTATTTATTTATAAAATATTATTTTATATAAAATATTTTATTTAAATAAAAAATAATTATTTTTAAATTTTCAAATTCCATAAATATGAAAAATCAAAAAAAATCAAAAAAATCAAAAAAAAAGACATTTTAAATATAAAAATAAATGTAATGATTAATAGAATTAATTAATAATAATAATTTAATTTAAATATATTTAAATATTGTTTTTTAAATATAAGCCTTTCTTTATTCAACATCTTCAGCACCTCCAGTTGAAGTTCCTTTAGCACCTGCACTTGGTCCAGCTCCACCTGCACCTGGTTGGAAGTTTGGCATACCACCTGGAGCTCCTCCTGCTTGTTGATAAACTTTTTGCATAATAGGATTGAAAATTCCTTCAACTTCTTTAACTTTAGCATCATATTCTTCTTTTGAAGCAGCAGGATTATCATTTGTCCATTTAAGAACTTCATCAACTTTTCCTTCAATTTGTTTCTTTTCATCATCAGAGAATTTATCTTTTAATTTAGCATCACTAACAGTTTGTTTAACTTGATAACAATATTGTTCAAGACTATTTTTAGCCTCAATTCTTTCTTTGACTTTGTTATCTTCATCTTTGAATTTTTCGGCTTCTTTAACAAGTCTATCAATATCATCTTTACTAAGTCTACCTTTATCGTTAGTGATAACAATTTTATTATTTTTACCTGTAGATTTTTCTACAGCAGTGACATTAAGGATGGAGTTGACATCAAGATCAAATGTAACTTCGATTTGTGGTTGTCCTCTTGGCATTGGTGGAATACCATCTAAATTAAATTTACCAAGTTGATGGTTATCTTTGGTTAATTGTCTTTCTCCTTCGTATACTTGAATAAGTACTGAAGCTTGATTATCTGCATAAGTTGAGAATATTTGTGTTTTCTTTGTTGGAATTGTTGAGTTTCTTGGAATTAAAACTGTCATGACACCTCCAACAGTTTCAATACCTAATGATAATGGAGTAACATCAAGTAAGACTAATTTTTCAATGTTTTCATCTTTGACATTGGTCATGATAGCAGCTTGGACTGCAGCACCATATGCAACAGCCTCATCGGGGTTGATACTTCTATTTGGTTCTTTACCATTGAAGAATTCTTGGACCATTTGTTGAATTTTTGGTATACGGGTGGATCCACCTACTAATACAACTTCATTAATTTGGCTTTTGCTCATTTTTCCATCTTTGATAACATTTTCAAGTGGTGGCATGCATTTTTTGAATAAATCCATGCATAAATCTTCAAATTTAGATCTGGTAATTACAACATTTAAATCTTCTCCATCCATTAAAGCATCAATATCAACTGTGGCTTGAGTAGCTGCTGATAAAGCTCTTTTAGCTTTTTCACATGATGCTCTAACTCTTCTTAAAGCTTTAGCATTTTTTTTGATATCAATACCAGTTTTTCTTTTGAATTCACCTGCACAGTATTCGACAAGTCTGTTATCGAAATCTTCTCCTCCTAAGTGAGTATTACCATTGGTGGCTCTAACTTCGAATAATCCATCTTCTAAAGAAAGTAATGATACATCAAAAGTACCACCACCTAAATCGAAAATTAATACATTTTCTTCTTTATCACTTTTTTTATCTAATCCATATGCAATAGCGGCTGCAGTGGGCTCGTTGATAATTCTCAAAACATTAAGACCAGAAATTGTACCGGCATCTTTAGTGGCTTGTCTTTGTGAATCATTGAAATATGCGGGTACGGTAACAATTGCATCTTTTACTTCTTTTCCTAAGAAATCTGTAGCAGTTTGTTTTAATTTTTGAAGAACCATTGCAGAAATTTCTTCAGCGAAGAATTTTTTTTCTTGTTTTTGATATGTAATTTGGACTTGAGGTCTGTCAGATTTGGGATCTTTGACAATTTTGAAAGGCCATAATTTCATATCTTCTTGGACTTCTCTTTCTTCATATTTTCTACCAATTAATCTTTTTGCATCAAAAACGGTATTAGTTGGGTTACGAGTAATTTGATTTTTGGCTGCATCACCAACTAATCTTTCTGTGTCGGTGAAGGCAACATATGAAGGAGTTGTTCTTTCTCCCATATCGTTGGGAATTATATCGACTTTACCATTTTGCCATACACCTACACATGAATAAGTTGTACCTAAATCTATACCAATTGCTGGAGCTTTGCTCATTTTAAATTATTATGAATATTTTTAAATTTCCATAAATATTAAATCATTTTTTCTAGAATAAATATTTGAATATATTTATTATTCTTTTTAAATATATTATTTTTTAAAAACATTCTTTTTAATCATTTTTCTAATTATCTAGAAAATTTAAATAAATATAAATTAAAAAAATTAATTAATTTTTTTTAAATTATTAA
>JAEEGK010013174.1_pt1 | contig 18671 bp, 25 predicted proteins | sample 8958771 | NCBI WGS metagenome assembly JAEEGK01 (sample SAMN16246547, study PRJNA631951) | gut metagenome | biome: gut microbiome; feature: rumen; material: SC-attached | host: Bos | place: Iran: Karaj | collected 2018-10
GCGAGAGGGTCAACGAAAGAAAAACATGTGTTCGCGCAAACGGTTGCGCAAGTTGTTGCACAAGCAAAAGAGAGCTAACCTAAGCTAGCTCCCTTGTACTGAATTTTGTGCTATAAATATTACTCTCCAATGCGCAATCCTGTGTTAATAAAGCAATCTGACAATATAGCATAAGGACTTGTTATATTTTCAGCATTGGTAACGCGAAGCCTGAAGTACTTTGCGCCATTAGGTGAATACCTTAATGAGCTTCTGTTGAACGAGGTAGGGTTCGCTGTTTGTAACAAGATACTTGCATTCTCTATCAACTCCTTGCTACCATTGTAGAACTCAACAATGAGTTTAACAGGTGAGCTTGCAATCATCAAGTGATTGTCATGGAAAAGAGTACCACCATAAATAGGTATATATGGTGTATAGAAACTCTGCCATGGCGTATCATTGAACTGTATCTTAATACCTCTGCTGAGCGGGTGCTGAATATTATCAAATGTAACAGTTAATCCACTATCCCATGAACCAAAAGCTGTTATGTCTGTACTATTGTTATCAATATAAGACATACCTGTAACATCGACATCGTTTAGCACTATATTATCAGCACTGATTTTAAAGTTATTGCAGTGCACGCGTAAGTTACCAAAAGTGTCAACGGTGTAATGTGTGTCAGCAAGGTTAACATTTGTAAGGAACACAGATACTTCGGGAGCATCATATCCATAAAACAGGTTGTGTGTAACAGTTATACCTCCATGATGGAATGTACCATTCTCGATGATGATTGTACCAACAGCATCATTATTAACTATGAATGGTACATGGTCATCTCCACCAATGAACCCGTTATACCAGTTAACAAATGAAAAATCGCCTGTTATGAATGCCTGCGTTCCACATACTTCTATGATACTATCATAAGCATGTATATCCTGTCCAACAAATGCGATATGGTTTCTGTTAGTAGTGCAAGCAAATTCACATCCAATAAAGTTAACCTTGCCAATGATATTATGCACGCACCTATTATCATCGGCACTATATCTAACATCGTTCCACCACTCATACTGATTAGTGTCAAATACGCCACCTATGAATGTGAGGTAACCATTGTCCTGATTTCCTAAGAACGGTACAGATACAGAACGGTCACGGAAGTTATTGATGAACGTTTCTGATTGTGCATTTCTTACGCTTACCTCACCTTCTTTTGCACCCCATACAAGTCCATGCCAGCACTCTTTAAAGAACATGCCATTAAATACATTGTACTGAGCCTGCTTATCAGCACTACTTATAATTTGCAAGCAACCGTAATATTTAGTGCGTGATGAACCTACAGGGTACATTTTAATGTTATTGAAAACGTTGTACATAGCTGACTCAATAATCATGATAAAGTCATTTGCTGAACCAATACCAATAAGAGAGTATCCATTGAAGTCAACAAATTTCTCATCCTTGTTGAAGGTAACAGTTCTAACAGCATAGTCGTTAATAAACTTAACGTTTTTACCCGAATTAAATGCACTCTGTACAGCAGTAGTATCGTCAGTTACACCATCACCAACAGCACCAAAATCTTCGGGTGTAGCATAATCAAAAGTTACAAGCTGACTAGTAACAGCATTGATGGCATTTACGATTGATGATTTATCAGCAGTATTAAGGTCATTCAAGTCACCAATACTAGTAACAACATCTGTTATTCTACCACCAAGTGCTTCATCTGCTTCCTGTCTAGCACTTGCTTCACCATCAATATTATCCTGCAAGGCAGAGTCAGCTATACCTCTAGCTTCAGCTTCTGCATCAATCTTACCATCTAAGGTATCATCAGCACGTTCTCTAGCATCAATCTCAGAGCTAATAAGGTCTAACAGATAATCATAAATCTTATCTAAGTTAATAGATTCAACATTCTTATTAGCACCTGTATAAATATAAGCGTTACCCTCGGCAATGGGTTTAATAACCTCATATAACTCTTCATGTAGCCACACTAAATCATGTACAGGTCTATCGGTACTTGATGTTTCTCTTAACCCATCATCATTATCCGTAAATCTTGTCTTTACTTCGGTGAGGAAATCGTTAAACATATCACCAAAATTTACAAGCTCTATATTTGATGCAGGTATAATAGTGTCACCCTCATCAATAGGATGAATAGTACGGTACAATTTGTTATCATGCCATACAAGTGTACCTACATCAGGATAGTCGGTTGAAAAGTGAGTATTAGCACCTTCATTGTTTGCACTAATTGCATCTTCAATGGTTCTAAAAACATCACTAATGAGTTGGCGTAAATGGTTTTCATCAAATGCTGATGTTACCTTCTCGTCAATGTAATTGGGTATCTGATTAGTATACTTAATTACTTCATTCAGCTTATGCTTGAATTTCAACAAAGCTTCATAATAGCTAAGTGAATTGTCGTACACGAGTGGTAACTCCTCCTGACACCAAAAGTGCATGAAATCAATACGATTGTTGTTTAACATACTTGTATCTCCTTTCAAAGATATATTTTTACATGTTTATTGTATCACAATTTTAACAATATTTCAACAAATTATCACCACAATGTAAAGAATAAATCTTTAAGCTCCTCGATAATTTGCTTGTCAATGTTGAGAAAGGTATCACGGAACTCTGACAACATTGCACTATAGCTTTTGCCCGCAGTTTTACCAACAACGTGACTAGCATAGTCCTGCACATTTTTAATACCTACCTGCCTATTTCTGTTAATATCTTCAGAATAGTCAGTATCGCTATTACCACTACTACTATTAGAACTTGAACCATTATTGTCCACCTCATTCACAGTATGTACATTACTACCACTCTTGTTATCAGTTGTGTGCATAGCGGTTGTCAAATACTTCTCATCCCTTACACCGTTAAGCCCTCCACTTGGTGTATCTGAGAACATTTCCCAATGGTCATTTTTTGTTCTATCATCTGTGTTGGTATCATTCTCAGTATGGCTTGCGCTTGAACCCGAGTCATGTGAACTAAAGTCAGTATCTCTACTTCCAACCTTCAACTCACTCTCTGTCACATTATCCTTCCTATCATCTGTCTGCTGATGTGTTGTAGTCAAGTCAACATCGTACATAGGGTTAAACTTGATAACCTCACTAGCGTACAACTGATTATAATATGGCATAATCTCATTCATTCTAGCATTGAGCCACAATTTCCACAAACCAATTGTCTCTGCTCCTATCTCTCTTGTGTAGTAATGTTTCAATATCTTATCTTCCAAAACATTCCTATAGTTCTCATCAAAGATAGGGAAATCAAAGTCGAAAACCTTAGCCCTTGACTTGTCAAGCACTTCATCAATACCCATATAATCAGCACTCTCATCAAGTCCTGCATAGGTTTCACAAATAAATCTAACCTCAGTTGTATATTTGCTCATCCTTTAACCTCCTTATCCCATTGTCTTTTCATCGTGTGCGACTCTACTCATTCCACCGCCTGTGCTATCATCCTCAAACATAAAGTTCTTGTCAATCTCACGGAAGTCCTCACGATAATCGACTTCAATATTAAGTCCAAACATATCGTTAATCTGCTTTGCCGCCTGTCTGCGGGCTTCAAGCCTTGAATATCTGCTAGCTATTACACCACCCTGTGAACGAGTAACCTCATCACTTATAAGCCTTTCCTTCTTCTGCGTATTCAAGTTTGATATTCCAAGATATGTCAGTGCCTCATTCCAATACTGTGTCTTTAACTGATACAGCTTATCAGCAACATAAGGTGCATCTGTCTTGAGAACAGTAAGGGCATTCACATCGAAATCTTTGTCACCAAAAATAACAGGTGCGTTACCATCCCATTCCTTGTATGCGTTACTCACTGACAATCTCTGTGTCTCACTAGCTCTAAGCAAAACAGGTGTCTTTTGTGCGTTAGCGTTTACATCAATAATCCTGTCAAGGTTATACAGTTTCTTAGCAAACATCACACACATTCTGTAGCTATTTGTGCGAAGGAAATTGTTATAGATAATTACACTGTTATCAATAGTCAAGTCATAATTGTAACCATCAATAGCAAATGCCCTTCTTTTAACAGGAATGCGATACACGTTCAGCTTACCGTTAACCAATACCTGTAATGCGAGGTAGTCACCAAGCTCCTTATCCTTGTAGAATACTGCCTGTCCATCATTAAAAAGGATGTACTCAAGGAAGCGTTCATCAACGGTATCGGGCAAGTTCCTCCATTCAAACATTGATACGGATAGCTCTGTAAGCCTTTCAAGGTAGAAACCATAAGCTCTGTTATTTCCCAACAGGCTCTCTTCAAAGTTTGTTTTCTGTCTTCTACTCATTGTTCACTCCTTATATAATAGGATTGTTTACAGTTCCCTCGGTAACGCTCTGCTGATAGTTACCAATTTGATTTATGTTATGCCACAAAGTAATTCCACCATCGAAAATTCTAGCGATAGCTTCCTTTGACGATGCAGGCATATCACCTTTAACTGTACAGTTCTCTGTCATTACAAAGTTCCAATATCGTCTTCCTGTCAGATTAGGTACTTTGATTCTGTTAGTTGCATAGCCATAACATGAAAGGAAATCGTCGCACCTTTTAGCTTCATCTGCTTTTAAATGACAGTGCTGAAAATAGAAATTAGGCAGTCTATTTCCAACTGCAATGCTTGGTGATGAAGTACCTACCGTCATATTAGGCTGATACATAGCATCCTTAAAGGTATAATTAACTTTATTGAATGCTTCTTTTATTGATATTCCTGCGTCAACTGCATTAGCAACTGTGCGAACACCACCTGCCGCTATTGAACTAGCCATTGATATAGGGTCAACTTTCTTAGCAGTTGAAATACCTGCAATCTGAGAAGCTGTATGCCCTGCGTAGTCAACCACATTTGCATACGTTTTAGCTATTGTAGTTGCACCCTTAAGTGTTGTCAGCAATTTCTCATTTTCGTACTTAGTCTTTCCACCATTTGCTAACCAAGCTTGGTACGCATCGTATGTAAATGCACACTTAGGGAAGTCATCATAGGTTATACCACAATCGTAATTCTTAACAAGCCCATTGTATCTAACAGGGAAGCAGAACATCTGTCCACCGCCAACATTAGTGCATACCCTAGTGAACTTTACTTTAGTTAACGATTGAGGTGCAACACCCTCAAAATATTCCCATCTAAATATTCCACCATCACCGCACTTAGTAGTGCAAATAAGATATGAAAAAGGGTACATCCATAACTTATTATTCTTAGGGTGATAGCCATCAAATGATGTAGGCATATCCATCTGTATATCAGCTTCAACAGGTAAGCTTCCACCACCTGCAACTGTAGTAGGTAACATGGTCATATCTACAATTTCCTGCTGACGTTCACCTGCATCCCAAGAACCAAGTAACTCGTCAAGTTCCCCTTTAACAAACTCTGCTTCATTAGAGTCATTACATGGTACTAATATTTGGTGCGTACCATCAAAGATACCCTGTTTCAATAACTCTTCATCATCGGGTTCACCCGTTGACTGTATAAGAACGGAATAGTTTGTTAGGTCAGTGTAAAATGTCAGCTCATTTATATCGTAATTATCTGAGCCAATACTTTCGGGTTCAAGGTTGCTTCCAAAAGTGTCAACACTCGCGTGTTCTCTTCTTACCATACAAGGATTAAGAGTACCCCTCTGTATGAACCAAGTCTGAATAACATCTATCTCATAGGTAAGTATGCAAGCACTTTCACTAAGATAGTCTACAGAGTTAACAAAGCAATAGAACCACATATCTCCTGTCCTATTGTTCTTAAATCTCATATAAGTTACACCAAGAAGGTCACTAGCCTGTGCTTCAATCTTAATGCTAGTCTCAGTGTATCTTTTGTATGATAAGTTATTAAACTGTTTGAACACTTTTGAACTAAAGGCAGAATCTTGAGCGGCAACAGATGCAAAGTAAACAGTGTCCATGTATCTGTTATCAAGGTTAAGACCTTTAAATAATTGTAATGTACTATTTGGTACAATATAACTCATGCTCTTGTTCTCCTTTTTATAATAGGGGTAGCTGTTACACTACCCCAATATGAATCAGACTTCTTTTGCAAGTGTGATTTCACTGCCAACAGAAAGACCTGACACACCAACAGCAGATGCAAGGAGATACTTTGTATCACCAATAGGAATCTGCACCTCGGGCTGAATGGTAACAGGTGTCTGCTTCTTAGGAATGATGAATGCTCCGTAAGGATGTACTGCAACACCGTCAGTTGTAAGCGCTCTGTTCTGCAAGAACTTACCATCTGCACCTGTCACAATTCCACCACCATCCTTGAGCGTGAATGTTACCACATCGTTGTGCTTATCTCCACTGATATCTGCTACAGTGTAGGTAAGAGAGTTGGGTGCGGTGATTGTAGCAGAACTTGTAACAAAGACAACAGCATTTGAGAAAGGTGAAGAAGATACTGTCTTCCATATATTAAGGTTGTAGTTCCAATATTCTCCGCTAGATACATACACCTCAGTAAACTTAGTCTGATTATCATATACTTGAAACCATTCCTCGTCTACGATAACAGCTTTAACATTGTTGAGAAGTGAAAGTTCGTCAGATGTAACCTCCTCAAGCATATCACTGTTAGCACGAATCTCTGCGAATCTGTCGTTGTCAAATGTTGTCCAATCATCAATAAGGTAAAGGCTACCCATGAACTCTGCCTTGTCCATATTGAATGCCGATGCAAGAACGTTCACATCGTAACTAGCATTGTAGGTGCTATCCATGAAGATAATCTGATTAGCTTTATCTGTCTTAGTGTGTACACCATTCATGTTATATTCCGTTTTAAGGAATGTCATGTTGTTTGATGTAGCTCTGAATGCAACAGCGGCTTCCTTCATGTCACTTCCTGTTCCGATTGATACAGGCTTCATCATACCATGTGAGATAGCCTTAATCATAAGGTACTTGAAGAGAAGGAACTCATCGTACTCAGCACCCGTGTACACAGCATCAATGATTTTTGAAATCAAATCCTGTACACCATTGATTGACAGGAATGCCATACGGAGGTCTTCATCCTGTATAGTAACAGGGTACTGAACTCTCCAATTCATTGTGTGGAATGCTGAACGAACATCGGGAAGTGTTCTCTTGAACTCACGAGCCGCCGCCTTTTCTACTGAGAACTCTCTAGCCTTAGCAATCTCAACGAACACCTCTTCGATAGTCTCACCGAACTCAAGATATCCCTTCTTAAGTCTAGCGTATGGGTTGTTGTAGAGTGAAGACTTAACCTGCACAAGTGCAATTCTGTTAACGAGTGCGTTCAAGAACTGATTGGCAAGTGCAGGGTATCCATAAAGAACCTCACCTACAGCAGGAATGTCGTGTGCCGATGTAACCTCGGGCACTAAGCTCTGATATTCGTACGAAGCATTCTGACGAATGGTATTAAGAATATCAAGTGTTGAAGCATTAAGTGTGCTTACTGCAATCTTTTTAGCCATTGCTTTTACTCTCCTTTACAAATTATTCTTTGCCTGCTTTGTCTGAAAACAGGTCTTCAAATGAAAGTTTCTTGGGTACATCTAATTCTTTTTCTTTTTCTTTCTCCTTTTCGTGTGCATCAATCTCATCCTTAGCTTCCGTATTGAAAAACCTGTCACGATACTTCTGTTTCCATGCTTTATCGTTTTCCTCATACTTGGTTTTCCAATCGCCTGCTTCATCTACTCGGCTCTTTAAATCGTCAAGTGTGTCGCTTATATCTTCCAGCATTTTTAAATCATTATCCTCAGTGCTGTCACCTATCTTTGATTTAATATGCTCGAGTATCTCTTCTTTTGTTCGTACTGCCATTTTATTTCCTCCTATATCGTACTCTTGGGTACATCCATATTGGTAACTTTGTTCTCTCTGATTCTGATGGTGTTGGTGGAGGTGGTGGCGGTGGTTCTTCGCCACTAAATGCCGCCGTTACCCACATATCGTATGGAAATCTTGATGCGTCATAGGTGTACTCTTCTGCAAACTCAATAGCTACAGCATATCCGTGACTATCTCTTGCTGTTAAACTCTCCAATGTATCACTGCCATAAGGTTGTGCGTAGATTGTAAAAGTTTCACCTACCTGTGCATCATGTGACGTTGGCACAGCGTAGCATCTTCCATTTCCCGAGGATGAACAGATAACTCTGTACGCTCCTTGCGGTTGGCTACCTCCTATGTAGTTGTATATAACAAGCGCATTGTTTTTAATCTGTGCTTCGGATAAATATCTATTACCTGTTACCCATGTTGCACTCTCTCCAATGTGCTGTTCTAAGTACTGTAAAATAGTGTTAGCGTATCTACATCTTTCACTATAGTGGTCACCTGTTACTCCTTCCCATTGTGATAAGAAGTCGTACACAAGGTCATTGATGTTAGTCGATGGGCTTTGTAAGAACTGTTGTAACGATGTGTACCCTAATCTCGATGGATTGCGTGAACTCCAATAGTTCTCGTGCATCATGAAATCAATCTGTCCATAACCGTCACCGTCCGAGTACCCATTGTTCGTTACCCATGTGTGCAAATTGTAAAGTCTACCATGCTGTGTTCCTACATTTGTCCATTGTCCTAATCCATAACCACCTTTATGTGTGTATTCATACTGATAATCCCAAGCACAAGGTACGAGACTTTCCCATATCGCAGGATTGCAGTTTGATTCTCGCCACCAACATCCACATATAGCAGCTACCACGTATTTACTTACGCTCATATCCTTGTGCCCTCCGTTACTTACTACGTTTACAGTACTTTTTGAACTGTGTTGCGCTACCGTTGAATACATCCTTGTCGTATGGCTCTGAGGTGTATTGCCACATAGCCCAAGTAGGATATGTATACACAGTAGGCTTACCTTTATTCGTATAATGAGCTACCCATAACCCTATGTCCTCATCAAACAGTGGTGCACATTTCTTTGTATACCATGATGAGCAGTATATCAAAGGTTTCTTTCCGTATTTCTCTTCCACGTACTTGCACCAATCGACAGCCCATTGTATAGGACACTGTACAGCCTTAGCTTCCCAATCGAGTACAAGCATTGCATCCTCAGCCCAATTACGGATTGTACCGCAAAAGTTCATGGCTTCCTCTTTAGCCGAATTATTCTCTGGTCTTGCAAAGTGGTAAAAACCATATAGCTGTTCGGGTTGCAATAGTGAAAGGTATCTTTCCATCATAGGGTCAACATAAGTTCTACCCTCAGTTGCCTTCATTATGATGAAATCGTGCTTACTAAAATCTATTGCAGGTTTCTTCCCATTCGTGGGAAAGATATCATATTTATTGTGGTGAGATATATCAATTCCTTTTAACATATGCCTACTCCTTAATGATTAGCATCTACATATGCTTCACACCCTGCATATATAGCACTTGATATGATACCGCAGATTGTACCTACAATTACAACAGTTTCGTTTGAAGAGTTCAATCCATAAATGGATGTTGCGATACTGCCAAGCATAGCGGCTACACAAACTATGAACTTACGTGATAAAAATTTATTCATTACTACTCCTTTCTGCGGGTTGCCATCGGAAGGGTAGAGGAAGGTAACTACCCACCGATAACAATAGCCATAACTTTTGGAAATGGTGTTAAGTTTACTTCTCTAACGTTTGTACTCTTTGCTCTACTAAGGCTAACCGCTGTGAGAAGTCTGACATATCATCAACCTTTTTCTCCAACTGTTCAAGCCTATAATTGGTTAGCTTGGCACTGGCTAATGCACCAATGGTTGCACCACTCAAAGAGGACAATCCTGTTATCAAAGCAATAATTATTTCACTAGGCATAGTCACTTACCCCTTTCCTTTTATCGCTTTAATTGTAACATATTTGCTTGATTTTGTAAAGCATAAATGCTATAATATAGAAAGAAAGGAGTGAACATTTATGGCAGAGTTTTATGATGGTACTAAGCTATTGTCCATGTCTGACCTTAATGGAAGGCAACCCGAGATATACTTAACAACAGGAAACCGTAGCATTGGTAAGACAACATGGTTCAATAGGTACTGTGTAAAAGATTTTATTAAAAAGCATAAAAAGTTCTGCCTTGTATATAGGTGGAACTATGAGCTGTCAGATTGTGCAGACAAGTTCTTCAAAGATATACAAAGATTGTTCTTTCCCGACTATGAAATGACAGAGAAAAGAAGGGCAAACAATATCTTTGTAGAGCTGTTCTTGAATGAGGAAAGTTGTGGCTACTGTGTGACGCTCAATAACGCAGATGCCCTAAAGAAATTTAGCCACCTTTTGTCAGACGTAGACAAAATGGTATTCGATGAGTTCCAATCAGAGAATGCACACTATTGTCCTAACGAATTGAACAAGCTACTGTCTATCCATACGTCTATTGCAAGGGGTAACGGAGAACAGGTTAGGCGAGTACCTATTTACATGCTAAGTAACAAGGTTAGTCTAATCAATCCGTACTTCCTTAGTCTTGGAATAAGTGACAGGCTTAGGGATGATACCAAGTTCCTAAAAGGTGACGGCTTTGTGCTTGAACAGACGTACATGGAAGAGGTTGCCAATGCACAGCTTGATAGTGCATTCAATAGAGCTTTTAAGAATGAATCCTATGTAGCTTATGCGGCACAGAATGTTTACCTTAATGACAGTGCAACCTTTATCGAAAAGCCGGAAGGTAGTAGTACCTACGTGGCTACATTTAGAAGTGAGTCTACTGATTATAGTGTTAGATACTATCCTAAAGCAGGGTTGTACTATGTGGATAAGTCTGTGGATAATGATTATAAAGTGAAATTGTCATTCGATGCTAACTCTCACGATGTTGACTACATAATGGCTAACAATCAGTCGCCTTATGTATTAACCTTGAGGGTTGCATTTGAAAGAGGGATGGTTAGATTTAGAAATCAAGAATGTAAACACGCATTCTTTGAGTGTTTACGATATTCGATTGTATAGATTGTCTATTCTAGTATTCGTCTTGTGAGACTAGTAGGTGGAAAGCACGTCTTAATTGATGCCATCTATAGTTGCCGTGTTGCTAGCGGGCTTATAAGCGGATGCTTGTCGAATAGAATGAGGGCGATAGATGTTTAGTCTATCACCCTCTTTTAAATTTCTCTTAATGTAAAGATTGTCTCCGTCAGTACTACTCCACCTTTGATAACTTGTGGTAATAACTTTGATGGTATCTTTAACCCAATTTTAAAATCATCTAGTGTTCTCGGTTCTTTTATAAATTCCTTATACTTTTCTTTCTGCTTGTCCTTTAAAGTGTTCTTTTCTCCCATACTTGCAAGGAACAACTGCTTGCAACTCTCGGGCATACCTGCACACTTGATGTTATAATAGGGTTCGTCGATAGGTTTGAGGTCTTCATGAGTTACGTGCTCTACATAGGTTTTCTGTCTTATGAACTTTGCTTCATCCCAACAGCTCTCAAGCTTCCAACAGCAAAAGGCATTGTCATGTACCTTGATACCTTTTATCTCTGACGGTGGAAGGTCACAGTGTATGCTGTCGGTGTCTGCATACTTAAAGCCTGATTTGTCTACACCGTAGAAGTTAGCCTGTGCCGCTCTGATTGTGAAGTTTCTACTGTACGAGGTTATCGCTGAACCACATGGTATGTATACAGGTTCTTTATTCATTTCTGATTGTACCACATAGTGTAGTGCATCGTCCTCGTTGTCAGCAACATACTTGAAACTACTTACGGGTGAAGTGGCTAGCTTGCCATAAAGGTTATTAAGGAACAGCTTTGCTTCTGTACGCTTTGCACCTTTATTGTTCATTTTTATGGTCTTATACTTGTCAATATATTCATCAAAGATACCCTTCTCAGCATAGAACCAACATCCGTCTAACAGTTCAAAGTCTTTTAGTTCATAGTGCTCCTTGAATAGTTTGAAATCTGTGCACGTCATTGTGAGTTCAACAATGGTGTCGTGTACGTTGCCATGCTTGTCAGTGTACTGTGAATAATACTTGCCATCACGCTTGTTGTATACATCACTTGTCTCAAGCATTTCAGTTGACTTGTAGTGGATGTTATGCTTAATCTGTATGAATGGTAGCTTGCCCTTCTTTAGGTAGAACCTACATCTGATACGTACAAAGTAATAACGGTTCGGTGCGAGTGCTTGTGGTGGTATCTCACCTCTAAAGAAACATGGCTTGCCAACAGGATACCAGTTACCACTTTCACTGTGCATCATTGATGGGTATAAGCTGTTTACATCTGCTGTCGTACCGTTGTGGTATCGTTTACCACTTGCACCTTTAACAAGGTAGCACCATCCACCGCGGTATGATTTACGAATATACTCGTCAGCATTGGATGAACCATATATCTCAGGATCGAGTTCAATCCCTTCGATACGTGGGAAAAATATGCTCCAATCATATTTACCCATTATCTTTTTATATTCTGCAAGACAGCAAGCACCTATTGTCAGCTTGTCATGTCCTTCCTCAAACATAATGTTTAGTGCTTCTTTAAGAACTAATACATCATTCTTTATGTAGTCCTCTTCTTCCTTAGTTATCTCACAACCTGCGTAACGATAACCCTCATATTCCATGTCAAGCTTACGATGCTTGGTGTTGAATGCTTTACCTATTTCTTCTAGTCTGAATGGCATAAGCTTTAAGCTATCTTTAAGGGTGTAGGTGTGTTTCTTATAACGGAATGTTATTGTATACCATTGTCCCATGCTTGATATGGAATAGATAAGTTCATTTTCACGGAGTTCCTTAGCCTTTTTCATTGTAACAGAGCTGTCAGATAAGTACTCTAAGCCTTGTTTAAATCCTAGTACTTTGATGAGAAAGTATAACCAAAAATTGCCATCGAATTTTAAGTTGTGATAGTATAGGATAGCATCCTCATTCTGTCGTACCAAGTAGTCTAAGGTATCTGCGAGGGAGTGGAATATCATAGGTTCATCGCTATCGAGTGCTACAAGTGCGCTAGCCCATGCTTCTGTTGAGGTCTGCCCTTCATATACAGTTGTCTCTAGGTCTGCGCTATAGATTTTCATATATTATATCCCGCTATTATTCTCTAAATTGTTTCGTGCTTCGGATACTATTGTATCCCAAACAGCTTTTAAGTTTTCGATTGTGTTTTCATAATTTATTTTGATACCACTTGGAGGTATTAGTGTTATACCTTCTATGTAGTCGAGTTCACCGTTACGTCTGATTGCTTCGGCTACAGGTTCGGGATTGTTGTCAACCTCATCAAGCATATCTCCTATGAGTGACATGAGTTCTTCATATTTATTGTAATACTTCATGACAAGGGAATGCTTCTCACCAACGATAGCATACTCTTTAAGTACTCCCTCTTCCTGCTTCTGAGCACTTGCAATCTGTGCACTTGTGTCGGCATGTATTCTTTCAATCATATCTCTGAAATCATAGATAACATCCCATGCTTCATCGTGCATATTATCTGCTGTCTGTGTTCTATAGTCAATGTCTCTTTCCTGTTCCCTAAAATCTGCTTGCTGTTTTTCAATTTCTATCTGCTGTCTGTATACTTCTCTTACTCCTAATACATCCTCGTGCTGATTCTTCTGTTTGTTCCATTCTTTTCGTAAACGTTCTACCGATTTTATTGTAGGCTTCTTGAGTTCCTTTGTCTCAACTCCGAAGTGCCTTAGCGCTGTTCGATACACATCGAACCAATAACGTGTGTGCCTTTCACTCATAACTGTACCTCCTTAAGGGTGCATCATTTGATTAATTGCTTCTTCCCTTCCTTGCCTGTATGCGTCTTGATAAATGTACTTTAGGTTGTCCATAAGGTCATAGAGACTAAGCGTAAGCTTGTCTGTCTCTTTGTCGTAGGATATGTAGTCCTTGCCTTTGATGAATATCAAGTCACTCTCAGCATACTTTCTATAGACTACACCATGGTCATGTACTATCTGTCTGTCATATCCTTGCGACATTTCTTTGTGTGATACTATTATCATAAGTCATACCTCCTTTTGATGCTGTTTGCTATGATTGCCATCGCCGCCAAGTTCATTTCTTGGATGTTTACGCAGCCTACTACTTCCACATAGTCCTCTTCGATGGGTTGCTCTGTTAACAGTGCAGGTCTTTGTTCATCCTCGTACTCATCTGTAAACACCATGTATGACACACCATTGAAATAGTCATTACCAAAAGGTGTCTTCTGTTCAAAGCGAACTACGAATATTGCTTCGGGTGTCCTGCTTAGTACTTCTGTGTTGAACTGTTCAAGTGTCATTTAGTACTTCCTCCATATACATATGTGATAATTCATTGATACAGTTGTTCAATGCGTTTAATATCTGTCTCTCATAGCTTTTATCCTCTATCCAACCGTACCTTGGTGATGTGCCATATTCACCATATGCAAGGAATATTGCTGACGCTAATATGTCAACATCATCATCAATGCAATCACCATCAAATTTGTGTTCAATTCTCCAAATATAATCTTTATCAATTCTTTTAATCACCCTGTGACACACTTCTATTGTATAATCTGTGTTTCGATTGTAGTTAAAAGCCGTAGTCAAATAATAAACATAATCTTTTGCTATCATTTCCACCACCTCTTTTCCCATAACTTTGATGCAAATTCAACGACTAATGCTATGAGTGCAAATAATATCACACCACCGACAAATAATATTGCTAATACGATTGTTATAATATCCTGCAATGTATATACAAAGTGCATAGTCAATCCTCCTTGTCCTCAAAGTATATGATTAGCATTAAGAGTATAAATATCAATCCTGTTACGAGTATATCCATATAAATACCTCCTTAGGGGTTAATACCCCTAGCACCTATTAGATGCTAAGGGTACTAGTGACTGTGCCTACTTATTCATTTTTACTTATGTTTCACGTGAAACCTTATACAAGGGAACATGTGAGAATTTCTTTGCCTTTGTAGTTCTTGGAAGGAATGAGAACTGCTTCGATACCCCACTGCTCATCACTGCCCTGCATTTCTGTAGCAATGTTGTTGAATGCTGACCAAAATGCGTTTGAGCTTGTGTAGTACTTATCTCCCTTGCTGTCAATGACAAGGAATACAGTGTAGTCTGTGTTATCAGATGCCATCGGGTTGTGTACATCAATTACTACATAGTCCTTGATATCAATGATAGCCTTCTCGCCTGACTCTCTCTTTGCTCCTACAAAGTCAACGAGTGAGATTGCATTAGCAAAGTCCTTGAACATAACTCTTTCCTTCGCTGTGAGTTCTCTTGATGCTTCTCTGATTGTTGCTACATAGTTCCCGTTTGCTTCTACTTTCTTGTTTGCCATAATTTTGTTCTCCTTTTAATGTTTGATTATTGTTGTTGGTTTATTGTTCCATATTCAGTTGTCGTGTTTGATTAGAGGTTGTCTTCTTCCTCGTCCTCGTCCTCGAAGTCATCCTCGATGTCCTCTTCCTCATCATCCTCTACTTCGATACCTTGCTCCTGTGTGAGAGGTTTTCTTGTCTTAGGATCGAGTTCAATAGCCTGCTCCATGAACTTTGATGTGTCTAAGCCGTAGAGCTTGTTCATAGGTGCAATAGCTTCGATTTTGATGACTACTACGTCAGATGTGAGGGCTTTCTTTACAGCGTTCATGAGCTTCTTATCTGTAATGTCTGTGAATGCCTTGTTGAGCTTTACCTTCTCAACTGTGATTGCATCTGTCGATGTGTTTACCACCTTTACGTCTACCTCTGTTCCAATTACTGTACGTGTTACCATGTCTCTTCTCATAGTGTTTTCTCCTTTTCTTTTTAATATGAGATTGTTAATTGTTCTTTGAGTGTTTCACGTGAAACACCCGAGTGCTATCTGTAGGATTATGCACCTACTACAGAGTTAAGTCGATAGCTAGCAGTTAAAGTGAAGGTTTATGTGTATGGCTTATGTGTTTCGGTAAGTATAGAATACCATATTGGTGAGATATTGTCAATACTTATTTGATAATTTCTTTGGCATTTTTGAGTAAATCGAGTAGAGAACAATCGTTTGGGTCTACCTCGCATATGAAAACTTGGTCATGCTCAAAGTGCATGAGTTCTATTAGCTTGGCAAGTTCCTCCGCTTTGAAGTAGTCCATGAATACCTCTGATATTACCTGCCCTCCGTCCTGTGTAAGGTCAACTCCAAAAATTGCTGTCATGCTTCTGTTCCTCCTTCTAATATGTCAACTAGTTTATAGATGTAGTATGAGATTATGTAGCCTTTGTCTAAGTTGTTGTCAACCTCTAAAGCGAGTTGGCGTAGTGTTTCGGTTAGTTCATCACGTTCTGATTTATCCATGCTTCTACCTCCTTTATATATCTTTCATATGTAAGTATACGCTTTGCCATAAGGCTCATGCATGTGTAATACCCATCTTCATCCTGTTTACAATATATACATTCACCGCAGTATGTATGCTCACAACTAAATTCTGCCAATGTCTCAAGTGTTTCACGTGAAACAGTGATAGCCGGAAGCTGATAGTTGCCATCCTGCACCGTTTTGAGTGCAGATATACCAAGGTTGTAGCACTCATGTAAAAAGCCGTTTTCGTTTACGTGTTCCCGTAATAGGTTGAATGCGTTAATAGCATCGTTAATTGTTACGTGCATTATCTGTCACCATCCCTTCATAAGTAGTCACCTTTAAGTGAAACCATTGTGACGCAAATTTGATACCGCCTTCTGTTACATAATCGTATACTTCGGGGTTGAGTCTGACTTTCTCATGTAACAGCTCAATTTCACCATTTTCATGATTCTCGTAAACGTCAACCACTGCGAATAGTTCTCTGCTCATTCTTTAATCACCTCTCCTTCTTTGAGCTTGGGCTTTTTGTAGCCTAGGGGTTGTATAAAGTCGTAACAGCTAAGAAGCTGTTGCGGGTGCGCTGTGTGCCAATGGTCTATTTTGGTCTTGCCATCGACAAACTTGTAACATTTAAAGTAACGTTTATATGTTCTCATGTTACCTCCTTATAAGCCTAAGTACGCAAGTATTGCAAGTACTACAGCAAGCGTTATTACTATTGTTAATAGTGTTATCATTATGAATATTAACATTTTATCCTCCTTGTTGGTTTACCATCGTCAGTATACAAGTTACCGTCTTGCATAGAACAGGGATGTATTTTAATCCCTGTTTTCGGCTTATTCTACGGCGTATAGCCTGTTGTTGTCTCTTGTTATCCTAGCAAAGTATCTTTTACCTGTGTCTCTGTCTGTCACGTAGCCTTCAATTGTGTACTGCCATGTGTTGCGTGATGCGACTACGCATTCACCGTCATGCTGTGTAAACCATCTTTTCCATGACTCCCATGTTTCTCTCTTTGCACGTGACGGCATTGTACTATATGCCAAGTAAATGCTGGGATATCCTCTTAATGATGTTTCGTATGGTATCGGGTTGTCCTTGTCAAGTGTGAATGTTACGTCGTTGAGTTCTACCTGTGCATAACGTCTTTTGTTTCTAATCATTTCCATAGTTCAATCCTCCTTGTACTGCATGCGGTACTGTCTGTAGTTGCTGAGTTCTACACCGTTATAGTCACAAAGGTATGTGACACGATTGTTGTTCCAATAAACCTCATGTGTTAATGTCATTGTGTGATAAAAGCCCGATTCATTGTACTCATCCCAAATAACTCTTGCCACATCTTCAAGAAAGTCTTCCCATTGTGCACCATTTTCATCATGCGTACATTCAATAACTACCTCTTTATACATAGGTGAATGGTCAGGGTGTTCAAACTCTGCACTAAAATTGTAGCAATCATAACCACTATGTAATTTTAACATCTTTTTATCCTCCATTTTGTTTGGTTACTAGTTCTTATGTTTCACGTGAAACGTTGCTGTTTGTTACTTACCGTATAAACCGTGTTCTCTGTTGAACTCATATAAATTATCTGCGATTTTGTTACATGATCTTTTGGCACTATCATAGCCACCACTTGCGTAGCTAACCGCCGCTTCATCAAATATGATGCTTAAATAGTTGAGAAACTCAAGCGTTGATTGTTTGTTCGCTTTTTCCATCCAACTATGCTTTGCACTGATTGATACCTCATATCCGCCTATATTAACCTTCACACATTTCACCATTTTTAACCTTTCACTTGTTGATGTTTCACGTGAAACATAAGAGCTAGTAAAGGAGACTCGCTACCACCTGCCCGTGTATATTGGTGCGCATGATGCGGCACTTCGCCCATATCACTAAACAGGTAGTTTTTATTTAGTTGTCAAGGTTCGCCGTATTAAGGTATTACAACTAGCACCCATACGGGTGATAGATACTATCAGCTAGTGCTAGAGGTTACACTGCCGAGTGTTTCACGTGAAACGTGAACGGCTGTTCGGCTAGACCGTGTACTATATCGGGTGACTACCCGTGAGACTGGTTAAGGTACTTGGTGCTCTTCCTTAACTCTGTATACAGTATACCACCGCCACCCCCCAACTGTCCCGACGCAATTTGCACAAAGCTACAGGCGAGTTATTGTGCATTCTGTACACCCGCAAAGCCGCACTGGCTCTGGCTTCTGGACTTGGGGGAAACCGAACACATGTTCTTTCGTTGACCCTCTCGC
>JAEEGK010013175.1_pt1 | contig 18670 bp, 16 predicted proteins | sample 8958771 | NCBI WGS metagenome assembly JAEEGK01 (sample SAMN16246547, study PRJNA631951) | gut metagenome | biome: gut microbiome; feature: rumen; material: SC-attached | host: Bos | place: Iran: Karaj | collected 2018-10
TCTTCGTAATCCTTTGTTCCAACGAATACTTCGTTTGAATATGGATTCTTTCCAAGCTTGATTGCATTTCTGATAATTATAGAGATGCAAAGAACGTTTGCGCCAAGTGCCAACATAGCTACAAAGCCCTGCATTCTAGGGTCTGCTGTGATACCCATAGCTGCAATTGCCTCGCCAGCTGCTGCTGTCTTGCCCTGTCCTGCCTGGTACAAAGCGATAGCCTTCTCATAAAGTGCCATTGTTGTAACACCATTTTCAACTGCTCCGCCGTATACACTTGGAAGAACTGCTGCAAACTTACCCTTGAGCTGGAAGAGAGGCACTACCTGTGCCCACATGCACCAGATTGCAAGTGTGTTTGCACGGTTCTGAATCCAGGCACCCTTGTTCCAAAGTGCATTTGCAAATGTAGGAGCAAGTAAAAGTGCAAAACCGCAGTACCATGTATGTGTTGGAAGATTCAAATATGTATACTCAAAGTTCCAAACATCATATGCGATGATGAACCAGATTGTCATATCTGGCCAAAGCATATCGGACTTGTTCTTGTCACTAGATGTGTAAAGATGAATACATCCTGTCATACAGAAAATATTTATAAGTCCTGCAATAGCGTTAACAACGTTCCACCATCCACCATAGATGAATACGCCTTCGTTTGAAGCCCACCATGCACCTGAGAAATCTCCAGTGATGCTGTAAGCTGCAAGAGCTGACTCCATATCAGAAACGTTTGCAATCATGATGTTTGCAGCAACAATAAACCATGGCCACCAAGCGAACCATTTTTCTTTGCCAAGGCCCCATTTGTACTTAATCATCATGAAACCAACGCAACCGATATCTGCTGCGTATAACTTGAAATAGTGGAACCATCCATCCATGTATGCCATTGTTGGATTGCTAGCACCACCTAATAATCCACAGTGAATCAGGATAAAATAAAGTGTTAGAATTGCAGGAATGATTACGAAGATAATCAACCCACCCGTTTTTGTACGTCGACCAAGCTCATTCAAGAGAATCAGTCCAGCAAACACAAGACACCAGCCCAGAATCTGCCACAGATTGCTAATTTGAAAAATCATAATCTCCTCCTCATTAAGTAATATATTAGGGAGAAAACTCGTTCTCCCCACTACAGTTTTTATTATAGCCCTAGGGGAGGAAATTACAACGCTTCAAATGTGAAAAAACTGTATAGATTTAGTGTTAGAAGCCTCGCACTTTAAGGCATCCAGGTAGACATTCAAAGCTGATTCTGTCGTAGAAGCCCACGTGCTCCCCATCTGCGTGAACGCACATTTTGTCTTCTAACTCTATATCTATCTTGTCAAAGTTGATTAAGTCAAAGCCCTTTTTGCCCTCGTGCTTTCCGGCTACTAATAATGGAAGCAACAGGAAGCATTTTAGTCTGCTTATGTCGTGGGCGTAAAATGCTGTAAGGAATCCAGAATCCGGTCTGGCCTTTGGCGCCATAGGTATTCCACCGCCCTCTGCCTTGCAGTTCATGGCTGCTGCAAAAATGGTGCCCTTAACATTCTTTTTTGTTTCCTTATTCTCATAATAGGTAGTTATCTTGCCGTCTGAAAATGGCATGGAAAAAATATCCCCTACAGTAAGAATTCCATAGGTCGCTGCTCCAAGGTGGAATTTGTTTAAGAACTTCTTAAGCTTGCTGGTAAGCGCCTGAAGGCAAACGTAAGCGTCTACTCCTATTCCGGAGCTTACTCCAAACAATCTCTCCCCCTCAGGATAAATCACTTTTCCTATATCAATGTTTTTGTATTCATCTGTGGCAAGGGCCCGCTCCAAAATCTCCACTGCTGAGCCCTCCATTCCAATGCCATAAACAAAATCGTTGGCTGAGCCCGATGGAAGTGGTGTGTAGATAGTGTTTTCAAAATCCTCAATGCCATTTAAGGCTTCGTTTAAAGTGCCATCGCCACCCATTACAAATAAGGCTACCCTGTCACCTGTGCCGGTGGCCTCCTTTGCAAATCTGGTTGCATCAAATGGTCCTGTGGTAAAGTGGGCCTCATAAGAAACATTGTTATTCTTTAAATATTCCTCCAGCTCCTGCCAAACCTCTGCTGCTCTTCCAGTTCTTGATGCCTTATTTACAATAAATACGTTTTTCATATGTACCTCTATTTGAATTTTTTAAAAACCATATTTTAAAGTGGATGGTTAAAAACACTTTTAGACTTTTGTTACTTATGATAGCATAAGAGCAAAGTTAATAAAAGAAAGGTAAATCTTATGATTTCAGAAGAATTTAAAGAACTAGCTCTTCACAAAATAGATCACAACAGAAAGCGTGTCCTTTCCGTCATAGGTTGGACTGCAGGCTCAATTCTTATCGGCCTGGCTGTTGGTTTGTTTGCTACAGCCTTTGGCATTTCTATGCGATATATGATAAATACCAGGGAAACTCATCCATGGCTTATCTATCTATTACCTTTTGGTGCAATTGTAATCACATTTATATATAAGAAAGTTTTGAAAACTAAAGACAGTGGAACCAACACCGTCATAGCAGCTATTCAGTCAGACGAAAAGCTGCCTGCAAGGCTTGCCCCACTTATTTTTGTTGCCACCTGTATCACTCACCTGCTTGGTGGCTCTGCTGGTCGTGAGGGAGCTGCCCTTCAAATGGGCGGTGCCATCGGAAATGGCTTAGGACGAGTATTTAGACTCAACCCCACTGACAAAAAGACAATGATAATGTGCGGCATGAGCGCAGCCTTTTCTGCTCTATTTGGTACACCTATGGCTGCTGCCATTTTCTCAATGGAAGTTATTTCAGTAGGTATCATGCACTACGCTGCTTTGGTGCCATGCGTCATTGCTTCTCTTGTGGCAAGGGCTGTGGCAACCCACTTTGGTCTGGGTGCTGAAGAATATGTTATCGGTGAGCTCCCAAAATTTGGCGTAAAGACGGCCATCCTCATCTGCATCTTTGCTGTACTCTGCGGCCTTGTATCTATGCTGTTTTGTACCGTGCTTCATACCTACGAGGATTTCTTAGGTGATAAGCTTAAAAATCCTTACATAAAGGGCTTTGTTGGTGGCTGCAGCGTGCTTTTGCTTACTTTGATTGTAGGGTCTCAGGATTTTAACAGCACCGGTTCTGCCATTATTGCATCCTGCTTTACAGGTGCGGCAATCGGCCTTGAATATTTTTTGCTAAAAATAGTATTCACCACCCTTACACTATCCTGCGGATATAAAGGTGGTGAAATCGTTCCAACGTTATTTATAGGTGCTACCTTTGGTGCTGCCATGGGACCAATTATCGGTATGCCAACTGCACTTATGGCGGCTGTTGGCATGGGCGCACTGTTTTGCGGTGTTACCAACTGCCCTATCTCAAGCCTTTTGATTTGCTTTGAGTTGTTTGGCTACAAGCCAATGCCTTATTTCCTTCTTGCAGTGGCATTTAGCTATTGGGTATCCGGCTACACCGGCTTGTACAAATCTCAAAAGATTGTGTACAGCAAATATCGTAGCAACTATATCGACAAGCACGTACATTAGCTTGTCATGAATGCTTTGATTTTATCTGAATCTAAATCTTCGCCTATTACAATAAATACCTCTTGGCCTACAGGCATTTCGGTAAGCTCGAATTCTTTACTTGTGGCGTTGAACTGATACCAGGTATCAGCTTCTTTAAAAAAGCCCTTTGCTCTGAGAATCTTGCCGAAGTCATCTGTGGTCATAAGGGTATTTATTTTTTGCTTTATGGAAGCCTTGGTCATAGGAAGCTCAAGGAAATATACTGTCTTGTAGCCCCCTCCATCTACTCCGTGCTTTTTAACATAGGATGCCATGGAATAGCCGGCACTTGAAAGAGTCTCAAAATCCTTCTCTTCCATGTTAAACCAGTCCTTGGCAAAGATGATTGGATCTATATCCTTTTTCAGCTGTGCCTTTTTTGCTGCTGCCTTTAGATGGTCTATTGTGGATGCAATCTGATCCTTGTCAACAAGCTGGGCTTTGCTAAGAACTACCAGGCCTGCATTTGCAATCTGGGATGCAAGAAAATAATCCGACACATCCGAAAGGTCATTTTCCAAATTCGCATCTACGATAGTGATTACATTTCCTATCTCATACCATCTATCAAGGGGCTCATCTCTAAGGGCATCAAAAAACTCATCCACATCAAAGATACCTGATGGCTCGATAATCACCCTGTCATAGCCACTCATTCCCATGGCAATAAGCTTGGTTTTGAAACGCCTCCTGTGACAGTCAGCATCACAACCGCCTGCCACCATCTCAAGCTCGCAATTATCTCCACGAAGCTCATTTAAAAGCAGCATATCCACATTGACAGCACCGTAATCATTTTCAAGAATACCGATACGCTGCCCCTTATCCATAAAATGCTTGGCGTACATTTTTAAAAATGTAGTTTTGCCGCTTCCAAGGAAGCCTGTAATCAAATCAACTTTAATCATTAACTATGCCTCTGTAATCTCTCCTGCTATTGCAGTTGCTGCCGCTGTGGCAGGACTAGCCAAATAAATCTTAACCTTGCTAGTTCCCATTCTGCCAAGGAAATTACGATTGTTGGTAGCTACTACCACCTCGTCATCTGAGAGGATTCCGCCACCGCGACCACAGCAAAGTCCGCAGCCTGGTGTTGTGATAATAGCGCCAGCATCTGAAAGAATCTCCAAGGTGCCGTCAGCAAGGGCTGCACGGTAAACCTTTCTACTAGCAGGCGTAACAATCATCTTTACATAAGGAGCAACATGCTTGCCCTTAAGAATTGTAGCCGCTGTTCTAAGGTCCTCAAGTCGACCATTTGTACATGAGCCAAGGAATACCTGATTTACCTTGGTGCCCTTAAGCTCAGAAACCGGCTTGATGTTATCTACAAGTGATGGACATGCACAAACCGGCACAAAATCCTCTGCTCTGTATCTGAGAATCTGTGAGTAGTTGGCATCGTCATCACCGTGAAGCTCCTTCATCTCATCATCATAAGGAATCTTGCAGTAATCACAGGTCTTGTCGTCTGGAGCGAAAAGTCCGCACTTTGCACCTGCCTCAACAGACATGTTGGACATTGTCATACGGCTGGCAACGCTCATTGCCTCAACTGTGCTTCCTGTAAACTCCAATGACTTGTAGGTGGCGCCGGATGCTGTCAAGTCACCAATGATTCTAAGGATAATATCCTTAGATGTAACGTTACCTGGAACTGTACCATCAATCTCGATTTTGATTGTCTCAGGCACCTTTATCCAAAGCTCACCTGTTCCAAGGATACCGGCCATCTCCGTATATCCGATACCTGTAGAAAATGCACCTACGCATCCATATGTAACAGTATGGCTATCTGTACCAAACGCTATATCGCCAGGCTTTACATAGCCTGCCTCTGTCATAAGCTGATGGCATATACCGTCAGTTCTATGCACATTTTTGATTCCGTACTTTTCTGCAAACTCATCCCCCACTCTGAAATGTCTTGAGTCATCTGTCTGAGTTGCTGGAAGGAAATGATCATAAATCAAAACAACCTTGTTTGGGTCGTATACCTTTTTAAAGCCCATCTCCTGGAATTTCTGTACAGCAAAAGGAACCATGATGTCATCAACCATGCACCAGTCAACCGGAACTGTTACGATGTCGCCATGCTTTACATCATGTCCTACTTTTTTTCCAATTATCTTTTCAATAAGTGTGTGTCCCATTACTATCTCCCAAAATTAATCTAATCCGTTGCGTTTTCTCATGGCCTTAACCAAACCGCCAGCCTCTAAAATGTCTGTAAGGTTCTGTGGCAATGATGCAATATCATAGCTCTTTCCATTTACTTTAATCTCTTTGCCAGGTGTAACCTCAGCCACGTCGCCTTCATTTACCTCGTCAAACAAATCAGGCTGCTCAATCAAAAGCAAACCATTGTTGATTGCATTTCTAAAGAAAATACGAGCGTAGGATTTAGCCACGATGCAAGATACTCCCAGAGCCTTTACAACCTCTGGTGCCTGCTCCCTTGATGAGCCGCAGCCAAAATTGTTGCCGGCCACTATCATATCCCCCGGCTGAATTTTGCTTGCCAAATCCGGGCGCAGTGGAGAAAAAGCATAAGGCTTCATTTCCTGCACTGTCTCAAAGGCTAAATATTCTGTAGGGAGGATAATATCCGTATCAATATCGTCCCCCAATTTCCAAATTTTTGCAGTAAACATATGAGTTCCTTTCCATATAGTCTATGTAAATATAGGTTGTGTGCAAAATCTTACCTTAACAATAATTATTATTCCTTCGTCGACTAACACGTCTCCTACGAAACAATAATACATTGTTAAGGAGATTTTGTTCTATACGTTATTTAACTTTATAAAACTATAATATTATCAACTATATTGTTTGTTGACGAAACATAACTCTAAAGTTCTCTAAATGAACATAATCTAGTAGTAACATTCGTATAAACAATAACTTACAATCTTCAAATAGAAATAATCTAATATTGTTTCCAAAAGATTTGTAAATTGGCAATAGCGTAATGCGTTTTATAAATCCTCTGCAACTGTGATGTATCCCTTGATTGCAGATGCAGTTACTGTGGCAGCACTGGCAAGGTATACGAACGAATCCTTATGACCGGCACGGCCCTTGAAGTTACGGGTACCGGTTGAGATAAGGGTTTCGCCCTCTCCGATTACACCCTGGCATGCGCCCCAGCATACTGAGCAGTTAGGATTCATAACCATAGCGCCGGCTTCCATAAATATATCCAGGAGTCCTTCCTTAAGTGCCTGCTTATATACAGCACGGCTGGCAGGAACTACCAAAAATCTCACCTTTGGAGCTACGTGCTTGCCCTTGATAACTGCTGCACCTACTCGAAGGTCCTCAATACGACCATTGTTGCAGCTTCCAAGAAATGCCTCGTCAATCTTTACATCGCTGCAGTCTCTTGCAGGTGCAATGTTGTCTACAAAGTGAGGCTTTGCAACTATTGGCTCCATTTCTGATAAGTCGATGTCGATTACCTCTGAAAATACTGCATCATCATCTGATTTAAAAATCGCCTTTGGCTCTCTGCCATGCTCCTTAAGGTAATCCATTGCAACGTCATCCACTTCCATAAGTGCAGTCTTGGCACCTGCCTCTACACAAAGGTTGCAGATAGCAATTCTGTCTGCGATTGATAAATCGTGAAGGCCCTCTCCTGCAAACTCCATTGCCTTGTAGTTGGCACCATTTGCAGAAATCTTGCCGATTATTGTAAGGATAACATCCCTTGCATAAACTCCTGGCTTAAGCTTGCCATGAAGGTTAAATCTGATTGTCTCTGGAACAAGCAACCATGATGTGCCTGTAACCATTGAATAAAGATAGTCTGTACAACCAACACCTGTACCGAAGGCACCAAGGGCACCGTAAGCACATGTGTGAGAATCTGCACCAAAGATAAGCTCGCCTGGTCTAACGTGATTTTCCATCATAACCTGATGGCACACGCCCTCACCCTCGTAGAAAGTGATGCCGTTGGCTTTTGCAAAATCTCTCATCTTTTTGTGAGAGGCTGCAGTCTTTGGGCTGTCCGCTGGAATATTGTGATCGATAATCCAAATCAGCTTGCTCACATCTGCGATGTGTGGATTCTTTAAGTTGTTGTACATATCAATTGTAAGATGGGTTGTACCATCATTACTCATCATTTTATCTACTGTAACAGTTTCGATATCGCCTGCCTTACAGCTCTCCTTGCCTGCTGCAGCTGCGATAATCTTTTCCGCCATTGTCATTCCCATTTTAAGATCTCCTATAATTTATTTGGCAATTTTGTCTGCCAAACTAATTCTCCATTTTATAATTTAAGACTTACACACTATTTGTTAAGGGATGCAATAAGACCACCCTGGTCTAAGATTTCCTGCATCTTTTCTGGAAGCTTGGTGCAAGAGTATTCCTTGCCGTTTGCTGTGATTTTGCCAGAAAGCAAATCAAGCTCCATGTCATCTCCATCCTTTACCACATCGTAAAGCTCCTTGCTGACGATAACCGGCATACCGATGTTGATAGAGTTTCTATAAAAAATACGGGCAAAGGATTTGGCAATTACAGCCTTTACTCCAAGAGCCTTTAGCACGCTAGGTGCCTGCTCTCTTGATGAGCCACAGCCGAAATTCTCATCTGCCACAACAAAATCTCCAGGCTTAACCTGGCTGGCAAAGTCAGAATTTAGCGACTCAAAGGTATGCACCTTCATCTCATCTATTGTTGGAAATAGTAGATACTGCGAAGCAATAATCTGATCGGTATCTACATCTTTGTGAAATCTAAATACTTTACCCATAAGTCCTCCTGGTATAAATAATTATTTATTTTGCTATTTATAAACACTGACATATCGCAGATTTATAAACAGTAACATTCAACATATTTTACATCAATTCTTTAGTCAGTTAAAGAGGTAAATCACACTGTTTTTCATTAAAAACTTTATTAACCACAAATTTTAGATTATCATTATATCCTAACAACAATTTAAATTTTTTATCGCCACTAACTATCATGTTTATGGTGATAAATCGGGAGTGTGAAATGAATTTAATTCTTGTTGGACGTATTTTTTCAGTCCTGGCCTGTACACTGATGGTGTGCATCGGCTATATCAAACATAAAAAGCACGTGCTTTGGGCACAGAATGTGCAGTTTATATTGTTTTCCATCTCCTATGCTTGTTTAGGAGGAATCGCCGCCGTTGTTGGCAACATGGTTAGCCTCCTGAGAAACCTCATCTGTTTAAAATGGAATCTTAACACCCCGCTAAAGATTTTCTTTATCGCCTTTCAGGGTGTGTTTACCTACATTACCACACAAAACAGATGGATCGACTGGCTACCATTTTTGGCAGCCTCACTAATCACCATCTCTCTCAGTTCCAAGAGCGATTTGGTTATCAAGCTAGGATGTATCGGCAGCATAATCTGCTTTGCCCTTTACGATTTTAATCTACAAAACTGGGTTGTATTCGCCTTTGACTGCTTCTCATTTGTCACGAGCATTATTGGCGTCTATCGCATCCTTAAGGATAAAAACATTACAGCACCAATTTAAAAAACGGTCTCCACAGTTAGCATTAATCTAACTCTGGAGGCCGATTGTTTTGTAATCAATTATTCAAAGCTTATTACTCTGGACATACCTACCATCATAATATCATCTCTATATGGATGCTTTGATAAATGTACCACTGTGTGTAAGGTAAGGACCTTTTCTTCAACCTGTTGCTTTACCTCTACCTCAATACGTCTCTTGCCCTCGTTGTAGGCGTTGATAAGAGCTTCCCTTGAAAGGGTGTCGTAGTACTTTTTATCATAGCCCTTTGGAGCCTGGGCCATGGCGTTTTCAGTCATGTCATCAATAACACCTGCGGTAGGTGCACCAAAATCCATCTCTGGAGATTGACTCATCAAATAGTAGCTATTCTTGCATAGGTTTCCAAAAATAATAAGTTGATATTCCTGCTTAATGGTACTTAAAAGAGCTGTGTTTGAGCTAAAGGTCTCAAGATATATATCCTTTTCATCCACAGCAGGCTCGTTGTCAAAGAGGGCTATTACAATGAAATCCTCCTTGCGAAGTGGCTTGGAGAAAAGGTAACCCTGAACTCTGTCGCAATCCATACTTTGCAAAAACTTAAGCTGCTCGATTGTCTCAACACCCTCTGCGATGGTACGCAGATTTAGCTTGCTTGCAAAAAAGAATACTGTCTCTAATGTACCTCGGCCTCGCTCATCCTGACAGTTGTCTGCCAGAAAGGCCTTGTCTATCTTTAAGAAATCTACAGGTAAATCCTTAACAAATTGAAGGGATGTAAAGCCAGCGCCGAAATCGTCAATGGCTATTCTCACTCCCAAATCTGCTATGCCGTATACCCAACGCTCAACAACGCAAAAATCCTCCTCCGACAATGCAGATTCGGTGATTTCCACTTCAAATAGCTTTGGGTTGATGCCATATGTCTGTAGTAAACCATTTAGCTTGCGGCAAAAATCATTTTCTCTAATATGCCATCTGGAAAAATTGACTGCTATAGGGATTGCATTCTCACCCATTTCCCGGAGCGTCTTGCAAACCTCCTCCGCCATAAACCAGTCCAAGGTGCATATCGCATCTGACTCTTCAAGAAGAGGTACAAAATCATCAGGCATAACTAGAGTGCCATCTTCCCTCTCCCATCGCACCAGGGCCTCCGCACTAACCAGACGACCTGAATTAGAGTCGTACTGAGGCTGATAGTACGCCTTGATTTCATGGGTCTCTAATGCATTTATTATTTGAAAAAATAAATCTGACTTCATTGACCTTACATTCTAAGCATCAACTCTTTGTCGATGACTTTGCCATTGTAATAATAAACTCTAGGAACACGCTTGCTAACAGCACAAGTTAATTCATAGGGAATTGTACCAGCTAATTCCGCCAACTGGTCAATATCATTATTCTCTCCAAATATCTCCACTTCACTACCCACATCAACAGTAGGCATATCGGTAATATCTATCATGCACATATCCATGCATATCTTGCCTCTGAGCTTTGCAGGGCCTTCCTTGGTAATAAGACTACACTTGTTGGAAAGGCTTCGTAAAAATCCATCGGCATATCCATAAGGCAATACGCCGATACGAGTAGTCTTGTCTGTAACAAAAATACCTCCATAGCTAATGGCTGTACCTGCCGGATATATCTTGATTGTACTGACTGTTGTCTTCATTGTCATGGCAGGACGAAGTCCCATCTCCTTGGCAAACTCGCCATATCCATATAACAACAATCCAGGTCTTACCATATCTAGATAAGTCTTAGGATATCTGGCAACGGCACCTGTATTAGCGCAATGTCTAAGCTTAAACTTGCGACCAAGCTTTTCTTCAACTGCTTCAATCACATTAGTAAAAAGTTCAAATTGATGCTTGGTGTATTTCTCACATTCTGGTCCATGCTCATCTGATACAGCAAAGTGAGTGAATATACCTTCGGCTTCAAGGCCCGGCATATTGCATGCCTCAACAATTCCATCGACACCTGTATCAAAATATCCATCGTCACACAAGTACCCCAAACGAGACATTCCTGTGTCTACCTTGATATGGATTTTAAGTGTGCCACCACATTCAACTGCCTTAGCACTGTACTCATCAGCCTTTGCCTTGCAAGTAACAGCTTGAGTAATATCATATTGTATAAGTCGCTCCACCTGCTCTTTTGGAGTGTGACCCAATATAAGTATCGGCATCTTGATGCCGTTAACTCTAAGTTCTAATGCTTCGTCGGCACTGCTGACTGCCAAATAGTCTGCGCCGATTTCTTCTAAAAGCTGACTAACCTGAATACTACCATGTCCGTATGCATCCGCTTTAACAACTCCAAGAAACTTTACATTATCGCCGGTCTTTTCTTTAATCTTTTTGTAATTGTAGGCAATGGCGTCAAGATTAACCTCCGCCCACGTTCTTCTCAGTGTTGATTCCATCTCTCTCATCTCCTAAAATACTTAATCTTATTATATCAATTTAAGAGAAAAAAGAAATACGCCTAGAGCACCTTAGACAAGAAATCCTGAAGTCTCTGACTCTTAGGGAAGTTAAATATCTCGGATGGTGTGCCTTCCTCGAGAATTCCCTTCTCATCAAAGAACATAACCCGGTCTGCCACTTCCTTTGCAAAGCCCATTTCGTGAGTTACAACTATCATTGTCATTCCGTCATCTGCAAGCTCCTTCATAAGAGATAAAACCTCTCCTACCATTTCAGGATCAAGAGCTGATGTTGGCTCGTCGAAAAGAATCACCTCTGGGTTCATTGCAAGTGTACGGGCAATTGCGATTCGCTGCTTCTGTCCACCAGAAAGACTGTCCGGATAAGCGTCTGCCTTGTCGGCAAGGCCAACTCTCTCAAGAAGCTCTAAAGCCTTGGCATTTGCCTCTTCCTGAGTCATAAGTTTTTGCTTTACAGGTGCAAGAGTAAGATTTTTTTTGATGGTAAGATGTGGGAATAAATTAAAATGCTGGAATACCATTCCCACTCTGCGCCTTACATCATTCAAATCAACTCCCGGCTCGGTTATGGCCTCTCCGTCAACATAAATTGTGCCGGATGTAACCTCCTCCAACTGATTAAGGGTACGAATGAAAGTAGATTTACCACAACCGGATGGTCCGATAATGGCAATCACCTCGCCCTTTTCAATTTGCATATTTACATTTAAGAGAACCTCATTGTCACCATAGGACTTTGAAAGGTTTTCTACCTTTATTAATATCTCGTTACTCATATCTAATCCTCTCCTTTATTACTGTTCACTTTTTCTAAGATTCTTTTCAAGCTTTCCAACGCCAAGGTTAAGAAGCTGAACAATAATAAGATAGATAATTGCTACACCAACAAGTGGCAATAGTGCTTCGTAAGTAATACTTCTGATGATGTCACCGCCTCGGGTCAAATCCATAAGGCCGATGTATCCACAGATTGATGTCTCTTTAATAAGAGAAATAAACTCATTTGCAAGAGCTGGAAGCACGTTTTTGATTGCCTGTGGCAGGATAATAGAAACCATTGTCTGGCGATAAGAAAGGCCAAGGCTTCGACCTGCCTCCATCTGTCCATCGTCAATCGACATGATACCGCCACGCATAATTTCTGCCACATATGCACCTGAATTTATCGCAAATGCGATAATTGCCACCACAAGCTTTGGCACATTTACTGACTTAAATACTACATAGAAAATAATCAAAAGCTGAATCATGATTGGTGTACCACGAATGATTGCCAGATACAGCTTGCATATTTTATTCAGTAGAGAAAACTTGCCTGTCTTGTCAAAGGTAACTCTGACAATTGCAACTAAAAATCCAATAAGCATACCTGCAAGAACTGCGCAAACAGCAATGATAATTGTGTTTACCAAGCCCTTTGTAAGGTACTGCCATCTGTTGTCTTCTATAAAGTTTCTCTTGAAGTTCTCAACAAATCCAAGGCCCTTACCGCTGGCATCCGGATTTCTTGAAACTATAACCTGCTTGGTTGTTACGTAAGATACAGAGAAGTTGATTGACTTAAGACGCTCCTCAGTCATTGTCATTCCCGCAATACCGACATCAGCCTTGTGAGAATCTACAGCATTGATGATACTGTCAAACTCCATATCCTCAATCTCGACTTCCATGCCAAGCTTGTCGCCGATTGCCTTTATAAGCTCCATATCGATACCCACAGGCTCGCCCTTGTCATAGAACTCATAAGGAGGAAAGGCTACATTTGTAGCTGCAACCAGCTTGCCATTTTCATAAGTAGTACCCTCAGGAGTAACATAAGGACAGGTGCCCTTAGTATCATCGCCAATATAGTTGGCTGTTATCTGGTCAACTGTGCCGTCCTCTTTCAGCTCTTCCAAGGCAACATTTACTTTATTTAAAAGCTTCTCATTGTCCTTTGCGATGCAGATTGCATAATCCTCAAGAGTGAATGGCTCATCCAAAATTACAAGTGCATCCTCGCCCTTGGTGCAGGCAATTGCTGGCTGCTCATCAATAATTACGCAGTCAATCTTGCCCTGCTTTAAAGCCTGCATTGCATCAGCAACTTTATTGTAACGCTCGATTGTAGTACCGGCCTCATCCCCCTCATAATCTGAGGCGTATATGTCACCGATTGTTCCAATCTGTACGCCGATTTTTGAACCTTCCAGGTCATCAATAGTTTTAACTATTTTGCCTGCTTCTTCAGCCTTCTGTCCGCAACCGATAAACATTGCAGAAACTACTGCAAGAAGCAGTAAAGATAATTTTTTCTTCATGTATATTTATTCCCTCGCATTGTATTTTTATTCAAATATAATATCACAATTTGAATATTTATCAATATTATATTTTGATTTATTTTTTAGCTCTTCTTCTGACCCGTCGCACACTTGTAGATTTTTTAGGCTTGCGTTTCCTTGGAGTATTTTCCTTGCGATACTCATCTATATCTGAAAGGAGCTTTTCATAATCCCGCTCGAACAAAAGCTCACTTATCTCAATATTGAGTGCCACCGGATCAAGCTTGGTCTCTGGAATAACAGGCTCCACTCCCGCCTCTTTAGCAGCCCTCTTAATCCTTGTAATCTCCGCATTGGCAAGAGGAGTCTTGGTCCACTCTATAAGCTTTTTCCTGACAAAAGGCTTGCTCTGGCCCTTGTATGCAGGCATGTTAAATCGTTCCAGCAAGGAAGAAAGCTCTGGTCGCCAAAGCAGCTCCAGCTTTTTATCCAGCTTTACCTTGGAATTGAGCTGAGGTTGCCTCAAAATATAAAAATCTGGGGTTCCCTCCACTTCATCAACTGTGATAATACCCCAGTGCTCTGGCACATGGTCCTCGATGTGAAGAGCGTGACTGCTGCCCACAACAACCATGTTGTAATCAAAATATTTGTCGTAATCCTTGATTTGCCCCTCTAATCTGGTATAGGTATCTGCATCTGACTTGATTTCAATGCCAACCAGTCCCTCAGTGATAACCATAAAAACATCAGCTCTTGATTTACCAATCATCTTCTCCTGATAAAATCTGGCTTTATGATATTTCAGCTCCAGAAAATCAAATAAGGACTCTCGAATGTCTTTATCTTTTAACATATCTGAATTAATTAATCTCCCTTTTTCTTCATTTATTACCAAAATAATAGTAACAGTTAATCCCCTTCAAAACAACTTAAAGGCCCGCAACACAGCGTAGTTACGCGTTTTGCGAGCCTCTGAGGTTCATTACTTGTTTTATAAAAAATGCGGTTAATCTTTCCTGGCTTTTACATGTATTCCTCCAGGGAATCAACTTTTCTTGAAATCACAACATAAATGTAGCCAACAATCATCAGGAAAATAAACAGCGCCAATATCCACCAGGCTGTGCCCATGAATGGTAGTTCATTTGTAAAGCCAAAGGCCCCTGCCTTACTACCCCAGTTAAGGAAAAAGTATGGGTAGTTGTAGCCATCCACAAACTCCCATCCATTTACATAGCCTACTGATGCGTAGATGGCATATAAAAGCGGAGGAATGATTACATAAACTATCTCCTCGTTACGGATTCTTGTTCCTGTACCAACCACGAAAAAGTCTGCCACTGAAGCCATAGGTACAATCAAATGGGTCAAGGTATTTCTGATATTCCAGGCCTCAGTTCCAAGTGTTGGTGCTAGAATTAGTCCAAATACCACACCGGTAAGTGTAATTGAAACTGTACTTACAAACTTAATCACATGCCATACCCTGCTGACAGGCTTGTGGCCCTGCATAAGAAAACATCCTATAAAACAAACAACTGCTATACCTATATTGGATTGAATAGTAAAAAACATCAACGCAGACTGACCGCCCACAGCTGTCATACTACTAACATATATGGTATGACTAACGCCAATTATTGTAGCTACAATCACAGTAATCTTTAGAAAGTAGCTCATGGCCTTTTGAACTGGTGTCAAATTACTCATAAAGCACCTCAAATATTCCCTTATTAATTATTTATACTCCGTTGCGAACCAAACAAAAACATCCCCCTCAAGATGTTTCATTGTTCGCAATTCGATTGTACCATGTCTTTTATTTTTTGCAATACCAAATTTATATTTTTTAATAAGAAAATCACCTTTCATATCTCTTCCCCCAGCACTGATTTTCAGCCAATTATACAAATAAAAAAAAGTATTGCGAATATTGTTTTTCCAGTTGACAACAAGCCAAACCTTTGATATATTTATCAAGTCGCTTGAAGCAGTAACAAAATGCTTAAAGCTCTGGGATCTTAGCTCAGCTGGGAGAGCATCTGCCTTACAAGCAGAGGGTCACAGGTTCGAGCCCTGTAGGTCCCATTTAAACTAATTAATAATTTAGTTGGTTTACATTAATATGACTCTGGCGAGATAGCTCAGTTGGCTAGAGCACACGGTTCATACCCGTGGTGTCGAGGGTTCGAATCCCCCTCTCGCTACTAAAAAATAAGACCAAGGAAAAATCCTTGGTCTTATTTTTTATAGCGAACAGGTGACTCAACTCAATCAAACCATGGGTCTCCCTGGTGTCGAGGGGCGAACGTGGTCCAGTGGACCACACGGTTGTGAGCCGACCGAGCCGGCAGGCGAGAATCGAATCCCCCTCTCTTCTAAGAAAAACAGAGCCCCCTTCGGAGGCCCTGCTATAATCTAATTAAGTATTCTATATCTAATTCTCTTCCGCAACTTCACCAGCTGCACAAGCTTCATTACCCTTTGAGCCTCTAATAATAGTTGCAACAACAACTACCAATGTAAAGACTGCTGCGATTGTGTAAGCCACTGGCATTGAGAATGCAAATCCAACCTGTGTGCTGAAAATGTAAGCTGTTGTTACGAATGAGTAGAACACAAGTGGAATCATTGGGATCCAGATATACTTCTTCTTTCCTACTCCCATCAGATAGATGACGATGCAAGAAAGTGCAAAAATTGCCATAGTCTGGTTTGACCAGCCAAAGTATCTCCAGATTATGTTAAATCCAGCTGAGTTCATCTTTGCCAAAATCAAGCAAATATATACGATTGCAAAAATAGGCACGGCAAAAAGGATTCTCTTTACCGGTGTCTCAAGCTTTAGCTTGAATATATCTGCAAGCATAAGTCTAAATGCTCTAAGCGCAGTATCACCTGATGTAATAGGAAGTACGATTACACCAACAAGTGCAAAGGCACCACCAATAGGTCCAAGCATGTTTCTACAGATTACACCAACAACACTGGTTGCTGAAATCTGCTGCAAGCCATCTGCGCCCTGCATAAAGTAGCCCCAGCCTGCGTCTGTCATCTGCATTGTGATACCGGCATGCTCTGCACCGATTGAAATCATAACAAGTGTAGCTGCTGCCCAAACTAATGCGATAAAGCCCTCTGTAAGCATCATATTGTAAAATGTTGCGCGGCCCTCTCTCTCGCTTTTAATAGTACGAGAAATAAGAGCTGTCTGTGTTGAATGGAATCCAGACAAAATACCGCAGGCTACTGTAACAAAGAAGTTAGGAATAAAATATCCTGACTTAAAATATGCGCCAAAATCAAATCCGCCTGCTACCCATGGCTTCCAAATCTCTGGAATGTTAACGCCCTTAGTAAGAAGCATTACAAAAATACCAACAGCTGAAAGCAAAAGAATTGCTCCAAAGATTGGATAAATCTTTCCGATTATTTTGTCGATTGGGAAAATAGTTGCAATAAGGTAATAAACAAATATTACTGAATAGATAACCCAAGTTGAAGCCTCTTGAGGTGTTCCACCATAACCAAATACCTGAGTTGCCGCAATATCACCTGGTGTGTAAATAAACACAACACCAACTAAGAATAATACGATTGATACAAAAATTGTATAGAGTCTGTAAATGTGCTTGTTGGTATACTTTCCAATCATATCTGGCATCTGTGTACCGCCATCACGGATACAAATCATACCACAGAAGAAATCATGCATAGCTCCGCCAATCACACAGCCAATAGGGATTGTAATCAAAGCTATAGGTCCAAAAAGCACACCCTGAATCGGTCCAAGAATAGGGCCTGTACCTGCTATATTAAGCAGATTAATTAATGAATTTTTCCACTTTGGCATTGGAACATAATCCACGCCATCGTTCTTTGTATAGGCAGGAGTTTTTCTGTCATCTGGCTGAAAAACTTTCTCGCAGAATCTTCCATAAAAAGCGCCTCCCACAACAAGTATAGCTATTCCAATTAAAAACGTTATCATTATAAAGTCTCCTTTCTACATAATGAAATAACTTACTTCAAACATTTTAATTATACGCTTTTTGACTAAAAATCCAACATATGAATTAAAAGACAGGAAACTTTATACAATTGTTTTATACTCTACTATATTTGTTTATTGTTCTATAGCCTGTAAACCCTGAAATTAGGCCTTTATTGCCCAGCGCATTTTGGTGGATTTGCTGCGAGGATTGATGCGACATTCCTCTGCCGATGGCCTGGTCACATCAGAAGAAACCTCTGCATATACTCCCTGACGGGCAAGGGCTTTAAATGATTTCTTTACAAGTCTATCCTCTCCTGAATGGAAGGTAAGAATAGCCACTCTTCCACCTGGCTTCAATATGCCAGGTAGCTTTTCTAAAAATGAATACAGCACTTCAAACTCACTATTAACGTCTATACGAAGTGCCTGAAAAACTCTGGCACAGGATTTTTTGATGGCCTGGTCCTTTTCATCCTTTGGGACCTTCCAAAGAGCCTCTGAGATTGCCTCCCTAAGCTCTGTTGTTGTGTCCATAGGCTTGCCCTTTGCCATAAGAGTAAAGACCTTGTGGGCTATTTCCTGGGCGTAAGGCTCATCAGAGTTCTCCACCATCATTCCGATGAATTCCTCTTCTGTAATGTCATGTAGTCGCTCCGCTGCAGACTGACCATGCTCTGGGTCTAAACGCAAATCAAGAGGCCCATCTATTTTATAGGAAAAGCCTCTTGCCGGATTGTCAATTTGCATGGAAGAAACACCTAGGTCTGCCAACACAAAATCAAACTTTCCAGCTTCTGCTGCAACCTCATCAATATTTGCAAAATTGATAAGTCTAAACTGAAAATTATCCTCACCAAAGCC
>JAEEGK010013176.1_pt1 | contig 18670 bp, 14 predicted proteins | sample 8958771 | NCBI WGS metagenome assembly JAEEGK01 (sample SAMN16246547, study PRJNA631951) | gut metagenome | biome: gut microbiome; feature: rumen; material: SC-attached | host: Bos | place: Iran: Karaj | collected 2018-10
AAATATCAAATGAAGATAAATTTTAAAGAAAAACAAAAAATTGGAAAACAATTAATAAACAATAAAAAAATTTAATAAACATTTAGTAAAAAATATTCATAAATTATTAAAGGAGTAATAATTATTTTATAAGGGAATAATCTTTAATTATTAAAAATAATAATCTTTCAAATAAAATATTAAAAAAAGTAAAAATATATGAAAAAGAAGAATTAGAAGAATAAAGAATAAAAATATAGATATTCAAAAAAATAAATTGTTTTAAGATATAAAAAGTATTTAGTATTTTTTTTATTAATTTTTCAAAAGAGTAAGAATATAAAGAAATATCATAAAGGGTGTAATAAAAGTGAAAAATTATTATTTACCTAAAATTAGAATAGATAAACCATTTATAAAAGAATTACTTTTAAAAATTAAATCATAAATTTCTGAATTCAATTGAAGAAAAAATAATATTAAAAATAGAATTTTTTTAGTTAGAAATAATTATATAAAAAAAATAATAATTGAAAATATAGAATATTCATTTTAAATTTTTATCTTCAAAATATATTTTAATATAAATTATTTAAAGAAAAGGTATATGGATATAAGTTTTTTTTCAAATAGAATTATGGATAACACAATATCAAAATTAAAACTAAATAAAAATAACTTAAATTTTCATTTACCTCAATTTTCTTCAATAATTAAAAAGAACAGAAAAAAATTTTCTTTTTCAACATCTCCAACTTATATACTTAATAAAAATAATTCTTCAACAATTTCTACAATAAATATAACGAATCGTTCTCAAAATGAAATTGGTTTGACTTTTAGAAAAAGAAAAAACTTTATTTTTAATTTTAATAGTTCAAAATCATATTCAGATTTAATCAATCAAAAAGATAATTCTTTTTCTTCTAAAAATTCTTTAGTTAAACTTGAAAATCAAAGAAATAAATCTGTTGAAAGTAATTATAATAGAATTGTTATAAATAAATTTAAAGAAAGAAAAAAACCTTTAATTCCAAATCAATTCAATTTAATTTATTGTGATAATCAAAAGCAATTTAATTTAATAGAGAAGTTAAAGAATGAAAAAAGAATTAAAGAAGGAAAAATTATAATTCAACATATTGATGATAAAGAATCAAAAGAAAAAATTAATTATATTAAAGATTCAATCAATAAAATTGGAGGAATATTAAATTATTCTTATCCTAAAATAGTTTTAAAAAGAATTAAACTTGATGAAAAATTTAAAAAAAAATTGTTAGAAATGCAAAATAAAAATAAAAGTAAAAAATATAATAAAGACATTATTGATGAAAATTTAATTTTTGAAAAATTAAAATAAGCAAATTTTAATGTAATATGTAAATAATTATATATACTTTTTTTTTTATTAAATTAAAATTAAAATTATTATTTTTTAATTTTATAAAATTGATTCAAAAATGAATAAAACTAAAGAAGTTCTTGAAAATGGATTTACATTGGATAATATTTTTCAAGAAAATATTGATTTAAATAATTTAATCTTATCAAATAAATCTCTTGGAACAAAATATGAAAAGATTCAATTATTTTTTCATCAAAATTTAAAAATAAGAAATATTTCAAAAAAGATATATTGGAATTTAGCAGATTTAAATACTCAAGTAAATTAATTATTTAATAAATTAATTTTTGATTTAGCCTTTTTTAATTAATATTAGAGATATATTACCTAAAATTACAATTTCAAATGAATTAATTAAATCATTTTCTAAATATATATTTAATAATGAACAAGACTTATTAATAGGAAAATTAAATAAAAATAATGAATTGAATAATATTTTCAATATTATAGAAACTTCAGATATATTATATGATGGAAATCTTCTTTTAAATCCAAAAATAATTAACAATGAAAGTAAAAAAGAAAAATTTAATCAATTAATTGAAGTTACTTATGAAGAATTAAAAAAAAATATTTCTTCAATAAATAATAATAATTACTTTCATTCAATATTTTATTTTACTCGAAATGATAATTTAAAAAATAAAAAGAATAAAAATTTAATATCTAAAATATATACTTTTTTCCCAAATGTAAACTTTGAATTAAAACAAATAAAAAATTTATCTTTTTCAAATACAAATTTAAATAAATTTTTAGTAAGCAGAAATATAAATAATTTAAATGAAAATTTTAATGAATTAGAATTAAAACATGGATTTTTAACAATGAGCCAAAATCATAGGTTAATAACTTTAAAAGATGATAGAACAAAAGGAATTAAAAGTTCTCAAAATTTAAAACAAATTATTTTTGGAATATGGTTAAATTTAAAAGATGAAAAACCAACTCTAAAGAAAAAAGATTTAGATTTTTTACTTGAAAAGAATAAAATTTTAATTTATAAAAAATGTTTAGAATTTATTTTATTAAGTGATAAAATTAAAACTATTTATTCTCCGAATGAAAATACTTTTTTGTTAGTTATTTTTTATTATGGAATTCAGTGTCATTATGAAGTTAGAGTAAATAAAAATAATAAGAATGTAAATAAAACTATTTTCAGTAATTTTGAAAATAAATGGTTAGTATCAAAAAAAAAATTTGAGATAGATATAAATAAATTATCAAATTTAAATTTTGAATTTGATTTAAAAGAAGAAATCGAAAATGAGAAAAATAATAATATTATAATAAATTTAGCTAGTGATTTTATTGGAAAAAAATTTGGAATTAATTATAAAAGTTTATATTCGAAAAGTTTAAATAAAGAAAATCCAAATGAAAATAAAAATACATATAACGTTAATAATTATAAAGATAATTTATGTGAAATTTTCAATGATAGTGTTAATCTCGAATTAGATGAAGATGAAGATTTATATAATTTATATAATTTTCCAAAACCAATAATTTCAAAAAATGAAGGAAATAATTTGAATAATAATAAAAATAATAACATTAATAATAATTACAATAAAGATAAAAATAAAAAATTAATTCAAAATAAAATTAGTGGAATAAGTCAGGAATCAACAAATATTTATTCTAATAAAATCTCAAATTCTATAAGTAAAAATCATGATATTAGTTTGAATGATAAAATAATAAATCCTTATTCTTCATTTATAATTAAACAAGGAGAAAAAATTAAAAAATTAAAAAATCAAGTAGATAGAATTGAATTACTTTTAAATGAAGTTATGAATGAATTAGATGATGAAAAAGAAGAAAAAATATATGAAAATCATAAATTAATTAATACAAAAAATAAAAATAAAGAAAAAAATTATTTGGTTGATCAATCAATTAAAGTTCCGTGTATTATTTACAAAGAATTATCAAATGATGATGATGATGAATAATAATATAATTTTTTTTTTTACTTTTTTTAACTTTATTTAATAAACTTAAAGGAAATTATAAAATTAAATAATTAAAAAATTAATAATTTATCAATATTTAAATACTAATTCATATATTTTACAAATAATTTTTGAATGACTTTATTTTTTAATTATTAGGTGCATCCACATAATTTAAACATTTCCTAATATTTTGAAATTCTATAAAATTTGATTGAGACATAGTTTCTTTAGGAAAAAATTTATTCTTAATTTCACTCATATTAAGATGTTTAATTTCAATACTTTGAAAAGGATCTATATTAAATTGAATATAATTTAAAGAAATTGGAACTGAAACATTAATTCTTATTTTTTCAAATTCATTTTTATTCCATTTTTCAATTATTTTATTAATAACATTATATTTTTGTATCATATATATCATCTCTTTAAATAATTTATATAAATTCATTTGAATTAATTTTTTAATTAAGATTATTAAAAATATAATTATTATTGTGATTCCTATCAAAAAGAATATTATTATTAAATAAATATATGTTTTTCTATTTTTTAACTCGAATATAAAAATGAAAATTGATATAACTAAAATAAATAATAATATAATAAATGCAGATAATATTATTTTTTTGTATTTATTATTTTTTTCTAACATTTCACAATAACTTTTTTCTTTAAAAAAATAATTCATTTCTTCTATAAAATTTTGAATTATATTCTTTTTATCAGAAGAAAGTTTTAAATTTTGTAAAACATCATTAATATCATAATGAAATTCATTTAATAAAGAGTTTTTGATTAAAAAATAAACATTAACACTTTCATCTTTTTCAATCTTTTTTGGATTTGAAAATTCAGAAAAAACAAATAAATTTACTAAATATGTTTTAATAGTATCATTATAACTTATTGCAAATTTGTTATCTCCTAAAATTTTACTTTTTATATCTTTATCATCGGCAAAAGTTTTTTCTCTAGAAAATTTAAGATTTGATAATCCATATTTTCTATTCATAGGAATTTCATAATGCCTATTAATAAAATCAAGATTTTTTCTATCATAAATCTGGTCAAAATTTATATTAGGAAAACTATCTCCTTCATCAATTGATTTTCTAGTTGAATTAAAGGAATAATCACTAACAGAAAGATTTAAAGAACTATTTAAAACATTTTCATTTAACAATAAATCAGCTTTCCCATAATTCATGATAATTAAAAAAAATATAAAAAAAATCATATAAAAATTTAATTAATCCATTTAAAAAAAAATATTATTTTTTCCTAATTAAAATTTGTTTTTCATTTTGACTTCTAAACTCTCCTCTCAAAACCAAATTACTAATAGCTATAGCAATTAAATTTCTCATAGTATATCTTAATCCCATTTCATCAATTAATTTAGAATATTGAATTCTTTGTCCAATTGCCACTCTTCTTTTAATAGCTTCTTCAATTTTAGCAACTTCATTTCCTTGTTCCTTACTTAAATTCCCTCCTAAATTTCTAGTTCCTCTTGCAGCATCCAAAGTACTCATTTGAAATAATCTATGTGCTTCTTCTACATGTTTCTTAGTTACAATTGGACTTAAACTCATTTTTGCTAATGCTTCACTTAATCTTATTATTGCTTCTAATTGACGAACTGTTATTGGTATGTCATTTCCTCTTTTACTCTGTTGATAATTTTTCCTATCATTTACATAGTAATTTGAAAGTAAATCTGATGATTCTTCTGTTAATTTTGGTGTACATTTCATTCTAGCATATGCTATATATTTTTTCAAATCTGATATTGGAATCTCTCCTTCCTCTCTACGCTCATTCACCTTACCTGCTGCACTGATATCCACGATATGACTAGCTAGCTCCTCATCACGCTTCTCATTATGTACATCTTTCACTAAAAAAATACAATCAAAACGAGAAAGAATTGTAGTTTGGAAGTCAATTTGTTCCTGAGTAGATTTAAAATCATCAATGTGACCATATATTGGATTTGCTGCAGCTAGTACAGCTGTACGTGAGTTTAATGTAGTAGTAATCCCAGCTTTAGCTACTGAGATAGTCTGTTGTTCCATAGCTTCATGAATAGCGACACGGTCTTGTGCACGCATCTTATCGAACTCATCAATGCATACTATACCTCCATCTGCGAGGACCATTGCTCCTCCTTCTAACTGGAATTCCCCAGATGAAGGGTCCTTTATGATACTTGCTGTTAGCCCTGCAGCTGAGGATCCTTTCCCAGAAGTATATATTGCAACAGGGGCTACCCTTTCAACAAACTTCAAAAACTGACTTTTCCCAGTTGAAGGATCTCCCAATAAAAGAATATTAATATCTCCTCTTAAATGAACTCCAGAATTTATTTTTTTCCTACATCCTCCAAATAATAAACAAGCAATAGCTTTTTTAATATCATCATTCCCATATATAGCAGGTGCAATAGATTTCCAAATTTTATCATAAATTTTACTATCTTTAGCAAATTGATTAAATTTAATTTCATCATCATGTGTGAAGTTAAAAGTTTGTCTTCCACTTTTTTTATTTTCACTGATAAATTGAATGACTCTAATATAAGAATTTCTATCACTTCCTTTATCATTTCTTTCATCAACACATTGAATTCCAACTACAGTGACTCTAGTACCAGGAATGACTTTATCGACTAGAGTTCTATCACAATATAATAAATAACTTCTAGGAATTTCCCCAATAGGAATTAATTCAGGAGGTTCTTGAATTTTTAAAGTTTGAACATCAATAAAAGAACTTTTTTCAGGAATTATTTCATATGAATCAAGAGGACATTTTTCTTTATGTTCACTTGGTAATTTAGTAGAATCACATTGACGTGGAATTATCATTTTTTCAAATCCAAATGGAACATTTATATATTTAAAATTACCACAATTTCTACATTTTAATGCACATTTACTCATTTTTATTTGACTTTTTGATGATGATGTTATTATTCCTGTTATTGTAACACATTGATGAACTGTACTTGAATTTATTTCTCTAATTGATTTTGGATTGGATTTATTATTCAGTAAAAATTGGAAATTTGGAATTGTATCATATTTAATTGGTTTAGGACTTAATTCGTATACAACATCACGGATTGATTTTTCAAACTATAAATTATATATTTTTTTTGGCGGAATTATATAATTTATTTTTTTCTTACTAGTGGAATTACCATTAATGGATTATTTATTAAGGCGTCTGCTAATGATTTATTTTCTGAATCTATGTCTTCAAATTCAAATTCTAAGTTATATTTTTCTTTTTGAAGATTTTCTGTTAGGAGTTCTCTATTTTTTTTTAAATTATTATTTTTTTATTTACCTATATTTGTATATGTTTCCACTTTTATATTCTTTTATAAATTTAGAAAAATTTTGACATATTTCATCATTTGTTTGTTGCTTTGTTTCTTGATCCATTTTTAAGTTTTGATATGTTGATGATACTGTTGCTATTCGGTAATCGTCCATTTTTCTTTTTTGAGTTTTTTAATTTTATTTTTTTATTTTATTGGGGTTTTATTTAAATGGATAAAATTTAGAGAATTTTTATATTTTTTAATAGATATTTTATATATATATTAAGATTTTTATTAATGTTTAAATTTTTAATTTTATTAAAATATTTAATGGAAAATTTAATTTAATTTAAATGAATAAAATAAACTTAAACATTTAAATTTTATTTAAAAATGAATTCCCATTAGCTATTAATAATATTTATATATAAAGAACTTATACAATAAATTTTAATATCATAAGTTAATAAACTGACAGAATGCTCATATTTAAAAATTATAATAGTTATCTACATATTTTCATCTTTTTCTTTGTATAAAGAATAAGGATAATTATTTATAACAATATTATAATATTGAAATAGAATTTCAATATTTCCACTTAAACCTAAGAATTATTTTTAATATAAAAACAATTTGCATTTTTGCTTGAAAAATTATTTATACTATTTTTTTTTTTTATATATTTTATTAAACCTTTTTTACTTTGAGTTTTAGAATAAACAAGTTGACATCTTTTTTCACTATTAAAATGATTCCATTTTTTATTATTAAACTCAGAAAAAAAATATAATATATGAATTGGATTTGTAAAATTTATAAATCCAAAACCTAAATTTGAATTGTTTATTACATCTAAAGGAAGATATAATACATCAAATTTTCCTGAAAATTTATTATTAATTTCATTCAATAATAAATTTAAATTATATTTATTCGGAATATTTCTTATCATCACTGTTGTTCTTATATCTTTTAATGACAAAATATTATTTAAATTAATAATATTTTTTGGAGAATCTAACCATTCTTTTCTATTATAATTTGATATATAAAAGTTCCTTTGATATATATTATTATTAAAACTAGTATTTATATTATACTTATTTAAATTATTATTAATAAAAAAATTAGGAGAAAAATTCGAACATGAGCTCGAATTATTTACATAATTTAATTTAAAAGAAATAAAATTATTATTATTAGAATTCATCATTTTATTATTTTCATATTTAAAACAATTATTATTATATATGTTAAAACTTGAATTAGAAAAAGAAAAAGTATTTATATTTAAATTTGATGATATTTTATTTGTAAAAGATAAATTTGATTGTTCTAAATTGTAAGAATTATTTTTATTTTCAAATTCTGAAAAAGTAAATGAAGTTTCATTTTCTTTTTTATCATTTATATTACCAATTGTCATGCTTATTAAAGCTTTAGAAATTTCTTCATTTATTTCATCAAAATCATTATCTTTAATTTCTGATTCAGGATTTATGTTAAAGGAGTTATTATCGTTTAATAACATTTTTTTTCTAATTTTTTAAATATTATTAATTAAGAAAATTAAAATTATTTATCATTGTCAATAATATATAATAGAAAATAAAAAGAAAAAGTATATTTTATTAAAAAGTTCTTGTTTAGAAAATAGTTGAATTTAATTTATTCCTTAATATTATTTTATTTTAAAAAGAAAAAAAAAGTGAACAATAAATTTTATAAATAAATTTATTATAGTCCTAATTATAAGCATTAATACATAAGATTGTATTAATTATATTATTAAGTGATATATAAAATAATTTACATTATTTCATCATTAATTATTACACAAATTAAACATAATGTTCAAACAACAATCTTGAACAAACTTCAATAATATAAAATAAAAATTTAACAAAAACAAAAAAAAGAAATAACAAAAATTCATTGATTCTTAATAATCGAAACTTCAAATGGTGCAGTATCTTTATCAAAATATAAAACTTTATTTTTAGAAAGTTCAATTTTAAGATTTTTTTTAACCTTTTTATTATTAAAGTTTTTTTGAATATTAACATTATTATATTTATTACTTAATAAATTAATATTATTAAACTTAACTTCACTTTCAATTTTATTCCTTTTTTTATTTAATTTCTTTTCATACTCTTCTTCAACAGCAAATTTCCATTTATCTAAAACACAAGAAATTAATGTTATAATTTGATTTTGATTACTCCATTTTTTAATAAATTCTTTTATTTTAATTAACTTCTCAAACAATTTTAAATCTAAAATATCATTTGATTTAATGGGTAAAATTTTGAATATATTTAAAATATTAATTAATAAAGCTAATAAACCAAAAAATTTGTTAATATTAGATTTTGGATATTTTAAAAACATTCTTTCATTCCAAATCCAATTTAATAATGATAAGTGACATTCTTCTTCATAAAATTCTTTTAATTGATCTAACTTATCATTGTTTAATAAAATTGAATTTGTGAAAGAAATTTTGTGGTAAATATTTAAATTAGTTTCTTGTTTAATTGTTTCAATTATAAAGGTTTCAAAATTTTCAATTGAATTTATTTTTAAAATTCCAAAGAGATAATTTAAATTTATATTTTGAATATTAATCTCTTTTTGTAGTTCAATATATAAAAGATTAGGTTCTTCTTCTAAGGAAATTATAGTATTCTCTTCTTCAGGCCTTTTATACAAATTATTAAAGTTTTTAATTTTTTCAATTTGTGTCATTTTTTTTATTTTATTTAAAAAGATTTTTTGGGTAAAATTTGAAAATTTTATTATATTTTTTTTATAATTGTAATAAAAGAATATAATAAAATTGTCTAACAACAGAATTTTAACAAAAAAAAAATATTTTATTTATTAATTTTCTTTTTATTGTATAAAGTTTTGTCATTTATATATATTTTATGTTAATAATGAGTAGAAAAATAAGAATATTAAGTCTTTATATAAAAAATATATTTGAATAACTGTTAATTTTTAAATATTAACATTGAGCAATAATAAAAATGAAAAAAAATTAAAAAAGTATATTAAGATAATAAAGATTTGGAAGTATACAAATGAATATTTAAAATAGTATTGATGGCATAATTTTTAGTTTTTGATTTAATAAAGAAATATAAATTAATTTAGATAAAAACAAAAAAGAAAAAAATGAAATATTAAAAACTAACTTTAATTGAATTTGTAAATTTCAAAAGATTTACTCTTTTGAAAACTTCTACTTAAACTTGTAATTATGTTTATAAATTTTTGATTTTTGAGTCAATGAATTTTGCAAAAAATATAGTTAAAAATGAATAAATTCTTTTAAAAAAAGATGATAAATAAAAAGAAAAGTTATGATTTAATAAATTTATAATTTTATTAATTTTTTAATTTTCAATATATATTAAATTTGAAAAATTTGATATTTTAAATAATATTATTTTTTTTTGAACAAAAGAAAAAAGTAATATGGATATAGAATTCAAAAAACATTTAAAGACAGATAACTTCCAAAATAAATTTCTCAATAAATGTAATAAATCACTTCTTCAAAACGTAACTTTAAATAGTACAACATCATCACATCCAACAAAAATTAAAAATAAATTTCAAAAAATTAAAGTTTCAAACATTAAAAAAAATTCTAAACTTTTAAATCAAAAAAATCAACACAATCAATCATATCAAGAAAATATAAGTTATGATGTATTATTAACAGATGATAGTTTCTGTAATAATACTTCAACTATGATACCTAATTTAAATGATAGAGATATAAAAAATAAAAATAATTTATATTATATTTCTCAAAGACTTGAAGCTGAATTTAGAAAATCAAAATTAGAAAATAAATCTAATAGATTAGATTATATGAATAATGAAATTAAAAAAAAATTCAAAAATAATTCAAATACATCAAATAAAAAAAACAAGATAAAATTAAATAATTCAACAATTACAAATCCTTTATATCATACTCAAGTAAAAGAACAAATTAAATCAACAAAATTAGAAAATATAATGAATAATTTCAATACAATACCATATAAAAATAATGATGGTTTATTTATTGATAAAGGATTTACAATTAAGACTTCATCTTTACCAAACTCAACATATAATTCAAAAAAAAATTCGAAAACAAGAACCAATGTTGTAGACGTTAAAAATATATTAATAAATAATATTAATTTTAATAATCATATGAGTAATAGTAGTACTAATTATTCAAAAAAAAATGAAGAAAATTCATTTGTTTCAAATAATTTTGAATTAAAAGAAGATGATAATTTATTATTTAATAAAAATTTTATCGATAATTGGATTCAAAATATTGATTATGATAAATTTAATTATTATGATCATTTTAAACAATTAAAAGATGATTTTTTTTTACTTTATACTAATGATTATATTCATAATATTCAAGAAGATTTAATTAAATTAGAATTGGAATTAATTATTGAAAAAATGTTTGAATTAATAATGAGTTATCATTCTCAATTAAGATTAATAAACAATTATAACAAATATAATAAAAATATTTATGATGAATGTAAAAGTGAATATTATTTATTGGATAAAAAATATAAGAAATTATTATTATTAAAAGAAAAAACACCACAAAACTTAAAAATAATTTCTAATAATTTTTTAAAAGAAAAAAGTTTGATGCTAAATATTAATTTAAATCAATTTCAAATTATAAAAAATATATTACCACAAAATGTAATTTATAAAAAGGAAAAATTGAAAGAAACAATAATTAAAATATTAGAAAATAAAAATAACGCTTCTTTAATAAATGACAATAAATTAAAAAATTGGATTAAAATAAATAAAGTTAAAAAATTAAAAATTAATATCCCTAAAATTAACATTGAATCAAATAATATTTCAAGAAATAATATTTCAATCAAATCAACAAGAGAAAAGAAGAGTAAAATAGGAAAAAATTCATCAAATCAAATTTGTAAGACTCAAAGAATTAAAAATTTAAAGAAAAAAATATAAAAAATTTTAAAAAAAAGATTTTATGTTATAATTAATTATTATTATTTTCTATATAAAATAATAAATAAATAATTTTTTATGTCTGGATTACATAGTCATTGAAAAACTATAAGTCAAACATCTAAATGCTATAAAAAAAATATTATCTTTTTATTTAATATTAAAACTATAGTTTAATTTAAAAAGCTCTAAATTTAAAAAAAATTTTTTTTATCATATTATTATATATTTAAGGCAAAATGTGACGTAATCATTCAATTTTTACATCAAGATATATAATAATAATAAATATAATGGAAGAAGAAAATTTAAATTTTCATAATATAAATCATTTCAATGGTAAAGAAGATATTCTTTCGGCTTTTTTAATAAGAAATAATAATATATCAAATCCAGAATCTGATAAATCATTTAAAGATGATTTTTTCTATAAGCCAGAACAAAATTATTTAGATGAATATTTTAGTATTGATAATAAATCAATTAAAACAATTTCAATGTATAAATATGGTTCACAGGATATTTTTTTACCAAATAAATTAGAAAAAAATAGGTTTAATAATAATAAAACATTAAGAAAAAATTCTTTTGAGAATAATTCTATTCAAAATTATAAAAATGGTTTTGATGATAATAAAAAAATTGAAAATATTGTTTTTCAAAATAATCCTGTTAAAAAACAAAAAATAAATAATCAAAATTCTAATCAATTAATTTTTGTTGATAAAGAAAGAGAAGAAAAATTATTAAAAAATAGATTAAGTGCAAGAAAATGTAGACAAAAGAAAAAAAAATATATTACTAATTTAGAAGAACAAGTTAAAATTTATAAAGAAGAAATTGAAAAATATAAAAAAGAAAATGATAAAAAAAATTATGTTGAAAATTATTTCACTTTATTAGAAAAAAACGAAAAAGAAATTGAGAGTTGTAATATTAAAAAAAAAATAGATTGTATGAAAAACGAATATATTGAAAATCAAAAATTATTATTAAAAAAGTTATTTTTTAAACAAGTTAAAATTATGATGCCTATTGAATGTAAAATTTTTCAAAATAAATTTATTAAAGTTTTATTATTTGAAGAAAATGATTCTCCTGAAATTATTTTAAATAAAATTATTGATAATTTAAAAAAATTAAATGAATTATATGATTTTAAAAATAAAAATAATATAAATATAAAAGGAAAAGAAGAAATTGCTTATAAATTATATACGTTTTATGAAATATTACAAAAATATTGTGAATTATATATAACAAATTTAAAATCTCTTTAAATAATAAATAATATTAAAAACCTTTGTATTAACTTGGATTATGTGTTAATATAAAAACATATTTTTTTTAAGAAAGAAAAGAAAAATTAGTATTATAAGATTGTCTTTGAAGAATTAATTTTTCCATATCTGAAATTTCATTTTTTATATTATCATCATCAGTATTATTATTATTAATATAATTATTATTATCATCATTATCAAAATTAAAATATTTATTCTTATTATTATAATTATTTTCTTCTTCTCTTTGAGGACTATTTTTAACTGTATTTCCTTCATATTCTTCTTCTTTAATAATTCCTAAAGTTTTTAAATCGGAATTTGGCATTGTTATATTAATACTTCTTGGATTCTTATAAATATTAACATTATTATTAGTTTTATTTTGATTTATTTGATATTCTGATATTAAAGAATTAGTTTTTTTTGTAATATCATTAATATAATTTAAATCATTTTTAAAGTTATATTTTTTAAATTTTGATTTATCTGTATAATATCTTTTATTTTCTTCATTATTAATTTTACTTAACTCATTATTAAGTTGAGCTGGTGTTGTTGGAGTTGAATTATATTTTCTAATAGAAATTTTTGGTAATTTTATTGTTTCTTGAACTTCTATTTTTTTTATAATACTGTTTTTATTTCTTATTAACGGAAGAGGAGTTAATGATTTATTATTTGTTTTCTCCAAAGATTTTGAAGATATATTATTTGAATTAGATTGTGAATTTTGATTTTTATTCTCTTTTGATAATTGTTTTGTCTCAACACCCCGATTATTATTTAGTTTCCTATTTTGATTTATATTTATTTCATTATTTTCATTATTTTTTTTGTCTTTTTGATTATCATTGGTGTTAATTGCTTTTTTATTTTTTGTATTTTGATTATCATCATTATTTTGATTAAAACTTAATTTAATATTTTGTTTTTTTGAAGAATAAACTTCTATTTTTTTTATTACAGATGTTTTTGAATAATCTTTTTTTTCAGGATTTCTTGTTGAAAAAGATTTGAAAATTTTAATGTAATGATTATCTTTATTATTATTATTATTATTTTTAACATTAATATTATTCATTGAATCTAAACCTTGATTTTTATTTATTTTTATATTTTCTTTCTTGTTATTATTCTTTTCTGTTTTTAAAGTATTTGAAATATTAATCTTAATTTTGGAAATTGATTTAATAGGACTAGTTGTAAAATTTCTAGAAACAAGATTTTGAGCATTTAATTTGATTTTATCATTTTTACTTTTAATATTATTTGCAGACTTATCTCTGAAAAATTCTGTATTTTTGTTCAAATCATTCTTTCTATCAAAAGAATTAACATATATATTATTTTCATTATTATTTTTTTTAAGTTTTTTTTTATTAGATTTATTAATTTCAAAATGGGCAGATCTCATTATTCCAATAATACCATCTTTTCCAATATATTCAACTTGGTCTTTATATTTATTTAAAAATTCATTACTTTCCATTTTTTTTAAACGTTTTAAACAAATTAAATATTTATAAATTATTCTATAAAAAATATTCGAATAATTCAAAAAATAATTTTTTTTAAAGTTTCACTCCCAGAATTATAATATAAAATATTATTAATAAAAAATTCATTTCTTTTATAAAAAAATAACAATAACATTGTTGATTTATCAAATTCACGAAAAAAATAATAATAAAAAAGTAATTTTTATATAGAAATATTGAATAAAATAAAAAGATAAATAATAAATAATATTCTTTTGAATATTTAAAATTAATAAACTTAATTATATGCAAATAAATATTTATTAATCAAATATTATTTTATGTTTTTTTAAACAATTTTTTAACAATCTAAAAGAATTTATGAATTAGAAATGAGGCACTTGTAATTAAGAATTATATACTTTTTACAATTTTATATTTAATTTACTTTTCTTATATATTTATTTAAATATATTTATTAGTTTTTAATTAATGTTTTGACGATAAATATTGTTTAATAAATTTATCTTCTTCATTTTCATTAGAGTCAAAAATATTTAGTAATTTACCATATTTTTCTTTTAATTGTGAAATTTGTTCAATTAAAAAATCAATTTGATTATATTTTTCTGCTTGAATACTCATTTCTTTTATGACATCAATATTATCTTGTTGAATTTTTCTAAAATTTTCTTTTATTTCATTTATTGAATATTCATTTTCTTCTGTAATTTTATTTAAATCTTCAATAACATTTAAAATATTATTTAATTTATTTTCAATTTGAAAATTATTTGAACTTAATTTTTCTTTTATTAATCCATCAATTACTAACTCATTGTTTTTAATTATATTATTAAATTCATTTATTTTTTCATTTATTATTTTTTCTTTCTCTTTTATAAATGTAACATTAGAAGAAAAATTATTAAAATTTTTATTTTGTCTTTTGTTATTATTTATTCCAGAATTATTTTGAATTCCTAATGTATTATTTATTATTTCAATTTTTTTCCCCATTTCTTCGATTTTTGATTCATCAATTTTTTTTTGTAGATTTTGAACTTGACTATTTAAAATATTAATAGATTCATTATTAGAAATTTGAAAATCATTATTTTTTTCTTCTTCTTTTAAATGAATAAATTCATCTAAATATTTAAGCATTTTTTCTAATGTTTCTACTCTATTTTCTAAACTAATAATTCTTAAATCTGTAGAAACTGAATTATTACTGTTTTGATAATTTTTTTTTGAATATAAATTATCCATATTCATTCTCATTTCATTTAAATAAGGATTATCATATTGTTGATATGTAAATTTTTTATTTGAAAAATTCATATTTTTATTTATTAAATTAATAAAATATTATCTTAGATATAAGAAATTTAAATTTAAATTTTTGATATTTAAAAACTTTATATTAATTCAAATATTTGTCAATAAACAATTTTAATTAAAATAATATAAAACAAATGCTCTCTTCTTTAATAAAAGACAATTTATTAGATGATCAAGAAAACAGGGAAAAAATTCAAAAAGATTTAAATAAAATTTATGAGTTATTAACAAATAAAAAATCAAAAAAAGATGAAGCTTTAAATTTACTAGATGACTTATTATATGAAAAAATTTATTTAGAAGAAATTCCACAATCATTAAATTTACAAGGATGTTTAATAATGACTTTTTCTAAATTTTGGATGATTATTATTTTAATAAGTCTTAATCAAATGAAATTCAGAAATGATAAAATTAAAAAATTAATTGAATTAGTTAATATTTCATTTTACCAAGATTTAAATGAGAGAAATGAATATAAAAGTTTCTTTGAAGATTTATGTGAAGAATTGATAAGTGATAAAATTGCTTTTGATGCAATAAATTTAAATAATCATTTAAAAAAGAAATTAAAAAACAAAAATGATCATCTTGAAATAAAGAAACATTATATATATTTATTAAATAAACCTTATTGTTTTCAAAATGAATTTAATTCAGAAAATAGATTTGATGAAAAGAATAAAAATGAAGATGAAGATGAAAATAATAAAAATGAAACAATAAATACTATTAAGGCAATATCAAAAAAAATGACTAAAAAGAAAAAAGACAATATAAATAATAAAGCAAAAGAAAATAATAATTCAAGTGAAGAAGAAATAGAAAGTAAAAAAACAAATATTGAATCAGTAAATGATGAAATAGAATTTAATAAAAGTAAAACAAATAAATATTCCAAAAAAACAAATGAAGAAAATAAATCTGGTAGTTTAGAAAAGAGAAATAAAATTAAAAAAAAGAAACCAAAAAAAATATATAGATTTACTGGTTCAGGTATTTCATTAGTAAATAAAAAGAATTTAAATGTTTCTGAAGACTCAAAATTAAATTTATCTAAGATTTCTATTAATAAAAATAAAAAAAAGAAAAATGAAAAAAAAAGAAGAAGTTTAACTCAACCAAAAAATAAAAAAAAAAATCAAAAATCAAAAGGAATAAAAACACTAAAAAAAAATAATAAAAAAGAATCTAAAAAATCATCTAAAAAAACAAATGACGGTGATGAAAGTTTAGATATATCAAATATAAGAAAATCTTTAAAAGATAAAAAATTATCTTTATCAAATGAATTAGATGATAGTTTTTTAAAAGAATTATATGAAGATAATGTCAAAAAGTCAACAACAAAAAACAAAAAAAAAAATAAAGGTAAAAAAAAATTGAATATTGAAGATGAATACGGTGAATATGATGATAATGATGATTTCAATTATGATGTATCTAATTCTATTGATTATGGACAATTTATTGATATTGATTCAGATCAAATGAAAAAGTTATTAAATCATTCTTTTTCAGATGATTTTAATTCTTCGAAAGAAATATAACGATTTAACAAGTAAAAATAATTTCATAATATTAATTATCATTATGAATTATTCTAAATATTTTTTTCTCAAAATTTTATTTTATAAATAAATTTTATATATTAATATAATAAAATAACAACATAATTAAACAACCTTTTTTATTAATAAAAATAATAAATTTATAATTATATAAATAATTTTTTTTGAAATAATTTTTTTTCATTTTGTAAACCATGATTTTTTTGATAAAAAATATTTCTTAAAAACTCTTTTCTATAAGGATTATATACTCTTTCAGAAAGAGGTTTTAATTCAGAATTATCAGGACTTAAACTAAATATTCTTTTAGAACCATTAAAATTTAATTTAGGAAAAAAAAGTTTAGTATTTTTAACAGGAGAAAAATTATTTTCATTTTCTTCAATATTAATATCAGAAGGATCTTTTAATTGAATTTCATCACCAAATTTTTTATTTATTTCAGTTTTATTAAATTTAATTTCTGTCATATTTGAATTTGATTTATATATTTTTTTTACATTGTTTAATTTAATAAAAATCCTGTTTTTCATTGAAGGAGATAAATTTATTTTATTTTTAATAAAATTTTTTTTAGACTCTTCTCCAGATGTTAAATAAAATTGACTACTTTGACCTTTTTTATTTAAACTTAAATTATTTAATTCTTCTAATTTTTTTCTTTTTTCACAATAATTTTTAGAATTACTTCTTGATAATAAATTAAAAACAGAATCAAAATATTTTTTATTTGAAAGACCATTTTTTTGCTTAATTTCTAAATTATATCTTTTTTGAATATCTTTTACACTTAAAATTCTATGATTAAGTAAATATTTATCATAATGTGATGAACCTCGCCATGATACTTCTTCTTTTTTTCCTAATATCTTTATTTTTGGAATTACTCTACTTTCTGTTTGAAGGTATTTATCTATTATTTCTTTTTCTTTTCTTTCAAAAATAAAATTTTTCTTGAATAAATTCTTTATATCAGAATTGTTTAAATATTGCATTTTTTTTTTTTTAATTATAAATAAATTTTTCTTATATATATTTATGATTTGATTTTTTTGAAACATTAATATTTAAAAATAAATATTAAAGTTTATTATTGAAATTAAAATACCTTTATAATAATAATGATTAAGATTTTGGAAAAATTAATATCTTTATTCAATATAGTTTTATCATTTCCTATAATGATATTCTTAAAATTTTGGGAAATAAAATTTATTTTTTATTTTATTATTTTTTTAATTATTATTTTAAATTAATATTTCTTCT
>JAEEGK010013177.1_pt1 | contig 18670 bp, 10 predicted proteins | sample 8958771 | NCBI WGS metagenome assembly JAEEGK01 (sample SAMN16246547, study PRJNA631951) | gut metagenome | biome: gut microbiome; feature: rumen; material: SC-attached | host: Bos | place: Iran: Karaj | collected 2018-10
TTTTTAATATTTTTTTTTTATTTTTATAATCAATACTTTCTTTTTCTAATTTCTCCTTTTTATTTTTTAATTCTTGTTTTTTATTTTCATATTCATTAATTTCTTTTTCTAATTTCTCCTTTTGATTTTTTAATTCTTGTTTTTTATTTTCATATTCATTAATATCTTTTTCTAATGTGTCATTATTATTTTTTAATTCTTGTTTTTTATTTTCAGATTCATTAATATCTTTTTCTAATATATCATTATTATTTTTTAATTCTTGTTTTTTATCTTCATATTCATTAATATCTTTTTCTAATTTCTCCTTTTGATTTTTTAATTCTTGTTTTTTATCTTCATATTCATTAATTTCTTTTTCTAATTTCTCCTTTTGATTTTTTAATTCTTGTGTTTTATTTTCATATTCATTAATTTCTTTTTCTAATATATCATTATTATTTTTTAATTCTTGTATTTTATTTTCATATTCATTAATATCTTTTTCTTCTTTATCACCACCAATATTTTCAATCGATTTTTTTCCTACTCCATTATTATTAGATAAATTAATATGAATAGAATTATTATTTTTTTCATTCATTTTAATAATTTCATCTTTGGTACAAATATGATTATTTTCAATCTTTATATTTTCTTTTCCTTCTGGAGTTTGAATTAAATCATTTTTCTCATTGCTTATTGTTGCTTGTTCAGTAGAAGTACTGATGTCATTTTTTTGTGCATTTTTATTTGTATCTTCATTTATAATGTTAATTCTTAAATATTGTTGAATTAATTGAATGTTTGTTTTTGGATCAATTCTTTTTTTTTCATAATTTGTTTCTAAATAAAAATTCTTATTTTCTAAATTAAACTCCTTTTTGCACAATTCCAGAAATTCATCATAATTCATATTTTCTTTGATAAGAATAGTTTTTCTTGTAGAATTAAGATAAACAGTAAGTTTCTTGTTTTTTTTTCAATATTTTTCATTTAATTGTTTTAATTTAAAATAGTTAATCTTTCTTTTATTTATTTATTTTAAGTAAATAATGAATTAAAAATTATTTTAAGATAATTATTTGAATTTTATCTTTTATATAGAATTTCAAACTTTAACAAAATAATTTAAAAATCTCATAACAAATATAAGTACTCATATAAAATAAAGATTTAAAAAACCAAATCTTTATATTTTAAATTGCAATAAAACAAGTCAAATTGAAATACATTTTATGAAATACATAAAACATGAAAGTTTCAAAATATATAATATATATGAATTTATTTTTACTACACAAAAAAAAATGAATTGAATACTCCAAAACAAGAATATTATTAACTAATAAAAGATCATTAGATTTAAGAACAAATCTTAATGATTTGATGAGTGAAGTTTTTCATGAATATTCATCAGAAAAACAAACATTTTTTGTATTAATTCAAATATTAGATCTATATATTTATCAAATAAAAAAAAATATTAATTGATTTAAATCTTCATTTAATTGGTATAACAGGTATTTTAATAGAATCTCAATTTGAAGATTTATTTTCTATTCAAATGAATTAATAAATAAAATAGGATATAAACTTTTCACTAAAAATGAAATTCTAAATAATAAAATTGAAATCATATCAACAATTGGATTTCATTATTTAATTCAACAACTTATAATTTTATTTCAATTTATATTTTGAATATTTATTATTGTAAAAGGAAAAAACACAAAAAATTAAACACTGAAAATTACTTGAATTCAATAGAAAAAATATTTCAATTTTTATGTTTAAATATATGTTGAAATGATAAATTTCTATTGTTTTTCCTTCAATTAAAGCAATTTGTTTTATTACTGGATGATTTGATTCACTTCAATCAAATTGTACTTTAAGTTTTGAAGTAATTGAGTTTTGAAAAGGTAGGATTATATTATTAATAAGAAAATAATATTGAACTTAATTGAATCTGTATAAATGATATGAAAAATTATTATATTGAAATCAATTATGATTTATATTTAGGTAAAAATTCAAAATTAACTTATTCCTTATATTTTTAATTAACTATATAATGTTTTTTATTATAGATAATTCTCAATTTTATAAAGAATAAAATATAAAAGTTAAAAAAAATAAAATAATTAATTTTAATTTGTACTAATAAAAAATAACCCAAAAAAAATAATAAAATAAATGATAAAAACCACAAATATTCATTATTATATAATAAAATTAATACTTAAACTAAAGAAAAATAAAATAAAAAACCCTTATTTCTTAATAAGAAAACTGTATTTTTCCAAAAGAAATTTTTCTTTGTGAAGGAACTCTTCTTGTAGGTCTTCCTTTTAAAATAGATCTACTACTTTCACTACGATTTAATTTAGACTGACTTTGAAATCTATTTCCATATTTACTAATAGATTTTTTTTTCAAAGAACCAGGAGTTAAAAATTCTTGACTAATAGAACTTTTTAATTGAAAAGTTTTAGCTTTTCCAATAAAGAATGTTTTAACTAATTTTTTATTATCTTCATTTTGTTCATTTTCTTCTTTAATTAATTTTTTAAAATTAATAGTATTATAAAAAGAATTATCTGCAAAATCAGTTTCTAATTTAGGATCAATAATAACATTTTTATTTGCATTTAAAAAATGAACTTTTTGAGTTTTATCTTTAACATCATCTTTTTTAATATAAACTAAATTAGTATTTAAAATATCATTATTTTCAAAAGTATATTCAATTGGATCTCCATTTTTAGGATATAATTTTAAAGTTTTTGCATCATTAACTGATGATGTAATAAAAAAATATTCTTTTTTTTTTTTTAATAAATTTAATACTTTACCTCTATATTTAACTAATTTTGGTAAAGTTTTTAATTGATGAACTGCATAAATTCTATTTTCTTTTGTAACTTCATAAAATAATTTTTTTTTATATTGTATTCTTCCAAAATAACCTTTGAATAATGCAGTAATTTTTGAGGCACATTCATTTCTATATAACAGAATTTGCTTTTTTAGTAATTCTCTTTTAAATTTCAATGATACTCCATAAGATAGTATTAGTGATGATATTTTGTCTTCTGGTAAGTCTTTGCTTTTTTTTTCAATTATTTCAGGGGTGTTTTCTGCTGTTTTTGAGTCTTCTATTACTTCTGTTGACATTTTTTTTGATATTTATTTTAATTTTTATTTTGAAAGATTTGTAATTTATATTTTTTATATTTATAGTTGTTTATTTGATATAAATGTTAGTTTTTTAATTTTTTTTTCTTTTATTTTTATAAAATTATTAATAATGATTATAAAAAATTATAAAGTTATAAAGATATATTAAAAAAGTTTAAAATACCAATAATTATACAAGAAAAAATTAATAATATGTTTATTTAATGAAAAAAAATAAATTTTGATTAATATCAATTAAAAAAATTATAAAAAAAATCTACTATTAATATCTTTTTAATAATTATTAATTATATTTTATGTGTTTATTTTTTTTATTATATTTGTTTTTTAGAAAAAGTTAATTTAAACAACTAATTAAAGTCTAATTACTAAATAATATGATAATATTAATAACTTCTTTATTTTTTATGAATAATAAAAATTAAATATTTATTTATAATATTCCCAATCAAATATTATTTTCAAATGTGTTAATATATAATCATCAAAGTGGAAAAAAAATCAAATCTTTAAACATTATAATTACTTTTTTTCAAAAAAACTAAAAAAAATAATTATTTTGCAATGTTCAGATTTTCATTTTCTTTAATGAAAAATATATAATAGCCACATTTAAAAATAAAATGATTTTGAACCCTTAATTTATATATCAATATCTTCAATATCATTTATATTTTGAAAATTCATTTTCATTTTAAAAATAGAGAAACATTTTCCTTTTTCCAAAATAGCATTTTTTAATAAATAATTTCTTTCAAAACCTAATAATAAAATAATTTGTGATATTTTTGTAAATTCTTTATTATCTTTACTTAAAAGAAGAAAAATATTTTTAACATTATATTCTCTACTACATTCAAATAAGTTAATCATTGTATTTTTTGATATATTTTTTGCTTTTTCTTGCTCATCAATTATTACACAAATATTACCTAAATTGGCATGATATAGAAAACATTGATGTGGATTCACTTTATTAATACACACTAATTTTGATAAATCAAATAAAGTATTAGAATCATTATTAAAATCTTTATTTTCAATATGTGACATTTTTTTTCTTTTTTGAAGGTTAGTTTTTTCAACTCTATTATTTTAAAAAATTTTTTTCTCTTTTAATAACTTTTATTCTAATTAAAATTATATTTTAAAAATTTAATTTTTATTTTCGCCATTTAGTTTTATTTTTATTTATTTTTTATTCTGATTTTTTATTATAATAATAAATTAATAATATTATATAATAGTTATATATTAATTTTTAACTCGAATAAACATTATATATTTCATTTCTTAATACATCATTTTCTCTAACAATATCATATAAATCATTATAATTATCTAATGTTCTTATTGAATTAAATATTTTTTGAATTTCTTCTTTATCATTATATGCATTTATAATACAATTTTTCACTTTAAAAATTCTATATGAAATTAACAAAAGAGGAAATTTTGATAATTCATTTTTATATAATTTAATTATTTCATTTAATAAATCATTTTTTGCTTTGAAATAACCTTTAATTTGATTCTTAATATTACCATCTAATAATAATATATTTCTTGATGAATCTAATATAAATGTCATTGTTGGTAAATTTATTATATCTTCTATTATTATTTTTATTTCTTCAATTGGAAGATTAAATGTCATAAAAAGATTAATTAAAGTATTAATTCCATAATTTAATTGTTCTGGAATTACACTTGATAAAGAAATGAAGTTTAATGTCATTTTCAATAGTAAAATAAAAAAAACATTTATTTCTATTATATTTAATCCTTGTATAATTTTTTTTAATGTTGCAAAATTATTCATATTTATTATATTATATATCTCAATTAATAAATATTTTAAAATAGGATTTTTTAATGTGTCAAAAAATTTACTATTACAATTTGTTAATATATTATAAAAATTTAAATAATATTTATCCAAGATTGATTTATAATTTTCATATTCATTTGAAAAATTTGAAGTAAATGGAAATATATTTATTTTTTTTGAAATTTTTGATAATAAAGATAGTATTTTTCTTTCTTGTTCATTATTTGGTAAATTATAACCTAAATGATTTGAAAGAAATAATAAATTATTAAAAGACAAATATACTTTATGATTTAAATTATATTGAATTAATGAGTTTATCGTTTGATTTTTATCATATTGAATATTATTTAATTTATTATTCATAATTGAATCAATATCATTATAAGTATAATCTTCATAAATATTAAATAATAATCTTAATATTTCTTCAATATCATTTTCATTTATATTTTTTTTTAAATTAATATTTTCATATTCTAAAATATTATTTAAACTACAAATTTTTCCTTTAAGACAAAATTTATAAATATCAATTTTTGAATTATAATTTATTTTAATATTCTGAATTAAATCAATTAAATTTTTTTCTGTTAAAAGTTTAATTAATTTGGGATGAAGAGAATAATTATAATTAATTCCATCATCTTCATTAATTATTACTCCTTCATCATAAATTTCAAATAATTTACTCAAAGTTTTTTCTTCTTTATTTAAATTATTAAATTCATCAAGTGTATTAATTAAATCTTTATATTTATTATCTTTATATTTTTCTTTTTGATTATCAATCAAAGAATAGATTGATAATAAATCATTATTTTCTTTATCTAATATAAAATTTACTTTTGGTGTTTTTGAAAAATCAATTTGTTCATTTAATATATTTATAAAAGATGAATTATTATTTTCTATTAAGAATAATTTTAAAGAATTATTTTTAATAAATTCTTTAAATTTTTGTTCATCCTTTTGAAATATATCATTATAAAGTTTATCAATACATTTATTAAAATATTTCTTTTCATCTTTCTCAATAAAAATATTTAAAATTTCATTTGATAAATAATTTACTTTGTATTTTATAAAAAATAAAAACAAATTATATAAATATTTATTATCTGTTAATCTAAGTGCTTTTTGAATATCTTGACTAGGTCTTTTTTGAATAAAATCAGAAATAGATTTTATATCATCAATATTAAAAACTTTAATTAAAAATATTTCTAAAATTTCATCTCTTACTTCTTTATAATTATTAACATTATATTCATTTAATAAATCAGTATCAATTTGATATTGCTTAAATGTTTTTGATATATTCATATATTCTAAAAGAGATTCTAATTTTAATAATAATTGTGGATCTGAATTTCCATTTTCATTAATATATTTTTCAATATTTTCATATATACTTGGATTATTTGAATTATTTTGTAAAAATATATCTATTAATTCTCTTTTTTCTTCATTTGTTAAATTTAAATTTTTATTATCTGATATTATATTTAAAATAAATGATGATGAACTTGAATAAATTGAAAAAAATTTTATTAAAATTTGACCTAAAGAAATTCCTTCTCTGAAATTTAATAATTTTTTTATGTCAAAAATATTTTGATCAATTATATCAAATCTATTATCAAATAAATTCTCTTCTAAAATTCTATTTAAATAATCACAAATTGCTAATTTTATTTGTTCATTATTTCCTTTTTCTAATTTAATAATATCTTTTAAAGTAAATTTTATTTTCTTTTTATCTAATATTGTTGAAAAATCATTTGACTTATCAACTTCTCTTCTTAAATCAGTTATTTCATTGTTATTTTTTGAAAAATGATTTAAAATATTTGCAAGTTCAATTGAATATTGTAAAGAATCAGAATAATTTTGAAATAGTAATTTTATTATTAAATTAGTTACCAATTTCTTATCATAAAGTTTACTTTTCATTATTTCATCAATTGTAAAATTTATATATTTTGTTTTTGCCTTTTCTAATAAAAGAAATTGTAAAATGTTTATTGGAACATATTTTATTCCTATGTAATTATCTATATTTTCTTTTGTAAATGTTATTATATTTGATATTAATTTAGTAAAATTATCATATTCTAATAAAGAGCAATTTTTAAATAAATTTGAAATGTTTTTATTTTTAAGAAAATCATATAAAGACATTGATAAATTGACTTTTATTGCTAAACTATATAAATTTAATATTTTATTAATGTCTTCAAAATTATTTTCAGGATAATATTTATTTAATGTATTAAATTGTTCTTGTTCTGGATTTTTTTGATAATAAATAATTAAATTTAGCCAAAGTTCATTTAAATTTTTATTATTTATATTTTTTATTATTTTTGTTATATCAATATTTTGTGGAATTGAATTTAATTCTAATAAATATTTTTGATTATCAAAATTAGGAAGAAGAAATTTTAAATTATTTTCATTATCAATAATTAAAAAATAATCTAATAAACTTAAATAACTATCTTTAGTAAAATATATTTTATATAAAAGTTCTTTAATTGATTCATTTTTATCAATATTTTTAATTAAATAAGTAAATATTTCAAATTTATTTGAAAAAATAAAATGAACTAAATCTTCATTTGGTAAATAATTTTTATAAATATTAATTAAAAATTGAAATTGTGAACTTATATAAATTAATTTTTTTTTATATTTATTTGTTGACATATTTAATCCTTCATTAAATCCTTTTTTATCTAAAATTTTTTCAAACTCTTCTAATTCTTTAATATTTTTAAATCTTATATTAGAAATTTCATTAAGAACAATACCATATAAATTATTTTTAATTTTTAATATATTTTCACAAAAATCTTTATAAGTTTTATTACTATTTTGAAAAGCAGTAAGTAATTCCTCATCACTTAATTCTTTTTTCCCAAATAATTTATTTGTAATTATACTAAACATTTTTAAATATTTTCCAATCAAAAAAAAATATAAATTAAAATATAAAAAATAAAAAATTAAATAAAACAAAAAAAATAATATTTTTTTTCAAATTTAAAAATTTCAAAATACAAAATAAAATAAACAAATAAAAAAAAACAAGAATAAAAAAAAAATGAAATCAAAACACAAAAACCAAAATGAAAAAAACCAAAAAATCCAAAACTTAAAATTACAAAATTTAACAAAAATATATCCTCAAGGTAAATTTTTCTCATATCCATATTACGAACCAAATATAACAATATCAAATTTATCTCCAATAAATATAAATAATAATCAATTAACAATAGGAAAAGGTGCATTTAGTGAAGTTTATGTATCAAAACATATAAAAACAAATGAATCATATGCAATAAAAAAAATGGATAAAAATTTTTTATTAAAAACAATAAATTCTCTTCAAGTAGTTTATAATGAAATAGAAATACAAAGTAGAATAATTCATCCAAATATAATTCGATTATATAATACATATGAAAATAAAAAAGAAATTTATTTAATAATGGAATATATAAAAGGAGGAAATTTATATTCTTTAATAAAAAGAAAAAATGGTTTAAATGAAAAAGAATCATATAAATATTTTTATCAAATTTTAAAAGCAGTATATTTTCTTCATAAAAATAATATAATTCACAGAGATATAAAACCAGAAAATATTTTAATAGATGAATTAGGAAATTGTAAACTATGTGATTTTGGTTGGGCAGTTTTAACAAATGAAAATCAATTAAGATCAACTTTTTGTGGTACAGTTGAATATATGGCACCAGAAATTATTAATAATGAAAAATATGATAAATCAATTGATATTTGGTCTCTTGGTGTTTTATTATTTGAATTAATACATGGATATAGTCCTTTTAGTATTAATCATAATATTAAAAAACATTTTAGTATGAATGATTTAATTGAAAATATTAAAAATGATAATTTTGAAATTAGGAGAAATGTTTCTTTTCAATGTAAAGATATTATTGAAAAAATGCTTGAGAAAGATTCTAAAAAAAGAATTTGTGTTGAAGATATTTTTAAACATGATTTTATTATTATGAATAATGGAGGATTAAAAGATGTTGATATTGGATTTAGTCAAGATATTAATTTTGAATTTAGTAGTATTAGAGAAGAAGAAAAATTTCAAATTCCTTATACTAGTCCTATTATTAATACTTTTAAAAATCAAATTGAAAAAGAAAAAAAAAATGAAAATAATAATATTAATGATAATAATAAACAAATTGATAATAATTATGAAAATAATGTTAATGATATTAAAAATAAAAATAATGAAAATAATATTAATGATAATGAAAATAATATTAATGATAATGAAAATAATAATAATAATAATAATAAGAATACTAGAAATGGTTCTATTCATATTAAATCAAACTCAGAAAATATAAATCCTGCAACTAAAGGTGAAATTTTAAAGTGTTTTAGTAAAAAAAAAATTAGAGATTTTACAAGACAATTTATTGATAATGAAATTGAACAATTAGAAAAGAATATTAAAGAAGAAAAAATAATTAAAGGTTATAAAAACATTCCTCATAGTTCAACACTATTAAATAAATCATATTATAATGATATGAATAATAAATCATCAATGAAAAGAACAAATACAAAAGTTGTTTTAAAATTTATAATGAAAAGACCAATATCAAGAGATAATTCTTCTTTATCAATTATTTCAAAAAAAGAAAATATTAATTCTGAAAATAATAATATTATTAATAATAATAATATTAATACTAATTATAATAATAAAAATAATAATAATATAAATGATAATAACAATAATAATTTCCACCATCAAAAAAATAAATCTGTAAATATAATAAATTCAGAAAATAAAAAACAAATTAAAAGAAATAAAATTATTCTAATTCCTAATAATAATAAAATATTACCTCATTCAATTTTTGGTAAATTGAATACTAGAAATCATAATTCTAAAGATGAAGATCATATTAATACTGTTTCAAGTTCATTACAAGGTACTATGACATATGAAAAAAATATAAATATATCTACTTCAGGAAATGTTATTCGTGTATATAAATAATATTATATTTTTTTTAGTAGTTTTATTTTTTTTTGTTGATTAATCAATTAAATTATTTAATATAAATATTAATTTTAAAAAAAAAAATTGTAAAAATGAGTTCTTCATTAAAAAGAGACATTCAATTCTATAAAGATATTAAAAATTGTTTGTATAAGAAATATTATTTTAGTCCAGTTATGTATAATAATTCAATAATTGAAAATATATTATATAATCAAAAATATCATATTGTATCATTATTTAAAGAAATTTTAATTTATGATGACCCAGGAGAATTTTTTAAGAGATTTTATTATTTAAATGAAAGTATAATAAAAATAAAAACTTATTGTGATTTTTATGAAAAAAATAGTAAAATATTTCCTAATTATATTACTCTATCTGAATCTAAAATTATTTTCAAAAATATTAAAAAGAAACAAAAAATGTTAGATAATTTAAATGATGATAATAATGATTTAAATATAAAAAATATAAATAAAAAAAATAATGAAAATAAATCAAAAAATAATGATGAAATATTTTCAAAAACAATTATAAATTCTATTTTATCTGATAATAGTTCTCAAAATTCATCAAATGATAAAAGTATAAGAAAATTAATAAAAAAAATTTGTGATTATGAAAATCAATATTCATATAGAGAAAATAATGAAAATGAATTATCAATTTTAGAAAATAATAGTCAATATATTTATGTAAATTCAAGTAAAATAGATTATAATTTAAATAAAAATTATTTGTATCAATCAACAAATAAACATCATTGTAAAAAATTTATTAAAGAATTTAAATTTGCTAGTAAATTAATAAATAGTGGAATTAAAAAAGTAAATGAAAAAAAAATTTCTAAACAAAATTTATCTGGATTAAATAATGTATTTCCTTTAAAAAAATCAAAAGATAAAAATAATACAAATATCAATAATATACAAAGTGAGAAAATAGAAGTTTCTAAAATTTTAAAACATTCAAATAATAAAATTGAGGATAAAAGTAAAAGCAAAAGTAAAAGTAGAAGTAAAAATAAAGATTTTTTAACAGAAAGAAATAACAAATCAAAATCAAACAACACAAACAATAGTATACAAAAAAAAAATGGAATACAAAAAAAAATAAAAAAACCCTTAATATATATTAATAATATAAACGAAAATGAAAATAAAAATAATAAAGAAGAAACAAAGTCAATGCCAAAATTAATAACATCATTAAATAAAACTACAGGAATAAATAAAATACAAACTCAACATAAAACACTTTTTAGTGCAAATAATAAAAAATATAATAAACATTCTAATAATAATTATTATAATAATCATATTAAATCATCATTAAGATTTACAAATATAAAATTACAAAAACATTCTTCAAATTTTGAAATAAAATTCCATAATGCTCCTTTAAGTAATTATATTACAAAACATATTCCTTCTTTACATATTAGTTTAAATAATAATTTTAAAAATACAAGTACACTTTCAAAAAGTAAAAGTAAGTCAAAATCAAATTCAAAAAGTAAGAGTAAATCACCAAATAATACTTCAAATTCTCTTAATAGAAAATTTAGAAATCATAATACAATTACAAGTTTTAATAAAAGTTTTAAACATATTTCAAATAATATTAGAACATTAATACATAAAGATATTTTATTTTCTAGTGATGAAGGTTTACAAACTGAAAGATTAAAATATAAAAATAATACAAATCCAATTAAATCAATATCAATTAATAAAAATACAAAAAAAAATCTAAATATAAATAATAACATTAACAATAATAAAAATATTGTTAAAAGAAATATTCATAAAAAAATAATTTCAGGAATACCATCAATAGAATATACAAAAATAGTTCCTAAAACAACAAGGGAAATAAATTCAAATTATTTAACATCAATTTCAGGTTCATTAATAAATAAAAGTAAATTTTCAAAAGAAAATCTAACTTCTGGTAATAAAATATTTAATTCATCTGAGAATCAAAATAAATTATTAAATTCACCTTTAAATAAAAGAAAAAATATAAATGATAAAAATAATAGTAATATATCAAAGAAAAGTAATAATCAAAATATAATTGGATTCATTAATTCAAGAAGAAGTAATCTTAATAAAACAAATAACTTATTATATTCACATAATTATACTCATCATCCAGTTAAAAGAATTAGAAATTTTGATAATATAAATATTTTGACTAAAATAAAATCTCCTAAAAAAATGTGTAATAATAATATTAATAATAATAATAAATAATAATTTATAAAAATAAAAAAATATTTTTTTTAATATTCAAATATTAATTTAACTAATTTTTTTATCCAAAAAAAAAGTATGGAAAATGAAGAAATAAATACAACAGATGTTTTAAAACCAAATTATCAAAGTCCATTAGGAACATTAGAACATTGGGAAGAAGCATATAAAAAAGAAATAGAACAATTTCATAATAATGATAAAGAATTAGGTGATATTTGGTTTGGTAAAAATTTACAAAGAAAAATAGTAGAATATATTGAAAATAATTTTCCAGATAAAAATATAAATATTTTAGATGTTGGATTTGGAAATGGAGTTTTATTATATAAATTAGCAAAAAAAAATTATATTAATTTATATGGAATTGATTATTCTTCTTCATCATTAAAATTAGCAAATGAAATTTTAAATAAAAAAGGTGAAAAACATAATAAAAAATATAATATTCATTTATATCAAGAAGATATAAATAATAAAGGAAATAATATTCAAATTAAATTTGATATTATACATGATAAAGGATCAATGGATGCTTTTTTAATGAATAAAAATAATACTATTGAAAATTATTATAAATATATTTTATCATATTCTAAAAAAGATATGACTTATTTTATTATTACTTCTTGTAATAATACAAGAGAAGAATTAAGAAATAAATTTACTGAAGAAAAAGGATTTAAATATATAAATGAAATTAAAAATAAAACTTTTTCTTTTGGAGGACATGAAGGACAAAATGCAGCAACTCAAATTTATAAAATAATTATTTAAATTTTAATATATTAAAAATATTAAAAAATATAGAATTATATATATTAATATAATTTACTAATTGAATTTGAAGTTTTTATTTTTGGTTTATTATTTCTTTCTGAATTATTTAATATATTTTTATTAATTGTATTTCTATTATTATTTCTATTACTTGTATTATCTTTAAAAGTATTATATTTATCATGTTTTACTGGATTTGTAAATATATTTATATTATTTATAAATTGTATTTTTTTATTTATTTTTCCTTGACTTGAACTTCTTATATGATATTTATAATTTTTAACTTTTTCTTTTTGAATTTTTACATTATTAGAATTAATTATAAAATCTTTAAATATTGAAGAACTTTTAATTTTTGTTGGTCTTGATAAATTTTCAAATGATTTATATCTATTATGTAAAGTTTTATTTTTTTTATTTGAAAAATATGTTGTATTATTAATAAAGAGTTTGGATAAAAATTCTTTTTGTTTTTTAGATACAATTATACTTGAATTATTATTATATGTATCTTTTTTATTTGAATTTGATAAACTTCTTATTTTTTTATGTGACGATAATATTTTATTTCTTAATATTTTTTCTATTTTATCAATTGATTTTGATATACTTAAAAATGAAATATTATTCTTTTTATGTTTATCATTAGGAGTTTTTATTAAATTTAAATTTGATTTTTCTTCTCTTAATGTAGATGATGGTGAACAATTATTCGAATTATTATTATCATTAAAATTATGATTTGATGTATTATATTTATTTTTTAATAAATCTTGATAATATATTAATTTTTTATTCATTTCTTGAATTAATTTTTTATATTTTTCTTCATTTTCTAAATAACTTTTTTCCTTTATTATTATTAAAGTTTTTAATCTTTTTTCATTTGATGCTAATTTTAAATTTTGTTCTTCATATGATTTAATTAATATTATTTTATCAGAAATATCTTTTTTTAATAATTCAATTTCATTTTCTAATTCATAATATTTATTTGGTTTATATATTTGATTATTAATATTATTATTTAAATCAATAATAATTTGGTTCAAAAATCTTTTTTCATTTTCAATAGTATCAATTTCATCTTGTAAATTTTCAATATAAAGTTTTAACTGATGTTCAATTTTAATATGACCTCTTATGTCATTTTCATATTTTATTAAAACACTTTCATAATCTTGTTGTGAATTATATTTAGTTTCTTTATATTCTTTTACTTTTTCATTTACATGAGAATCAATAATTATATCTATATAAGATTTAATATATTTAATAAGTGTTAAACAATCATATTTTTTTAATGTATCATTTATTTCTATATAATTAATTTTAAATTGTGAATAATTCTACACTTTTATTATAATTTTTATAGTACTTTTTCTTTTTCTTTTTTTGGTTTCAAAGAATGATATAAATCAATTAAAGCAAATTTAATTTCTTTTTCTTTCTTATCCATTTTATCTAAATTTTTCTTACGAGTAAATTTAAAAATAATAATTAAAATACAAAATATCAATTATTAATTAGTATATATAATTAAAAAAATTAAAAAAATAAAAGTTAAACATTAAAATATTCATATTATAAAAATTCATTTTATTTTTTTTGAAATTAATTTGTTAACATATTAAATTCAATACAATCATTTTTATTCAAAAAAACAATACATGGAGTTAATTTAAAAGGATTAATATGAGGTTTAACAGAAGTTAATTTACAAAAAACTTTTTCTTTACTGAGAAAAGTTAATTCAGAATCACTTGGATTAAATTCTAAAGTAAATTCATTATTTTCATCAAAACTAGGAAAAGTAATTTGTTTATTATTTTCATTTAAATTATTACAATTCCAACTATAACCATTATTAGAAACTAAATATGCTCCATTATTAAAATGTTCATTTTTAGAAGAAAGGCAAAATTTTCCTTTATTTAATTTAACTTTTTCTTTATCACAAAGTCCAAATGCAATCCATTTAGATAAATTTAATAATTTAATTGTCCATAAAATTGTATTTTTATTTGAAGAATCAATATCAAATATTGGATTTACAAATAAAAAAACATGTTCTGAAACATTTGAAACATTATATCTTGCAGTATTATCTTCTATTTTAATATTTGGATTTATATTTTTCATATCAAAATATATTATATCAGTTATATTTTTTCTTGGTGTTGTTTTTAATATTTTTTCATTATTATTATTTATATTATTATTAATATTATTAATATTATTATTTATATTTTTATTATTGATATTATTTGAAAATAATAAATTTTGTTCAATTTCCATTTCACTTTCTTTATCTTTATTTTTATTCAAATCATTTTCTTTTTCTTTTTCTCTTCCTCTTTTTTTACTCAAATGTTCAAAATCAAAATTATAATCTTCATTAACATCAAAATTATTTTTTATTTTATTATTAATTTTACTTTCAATAGAATCGACAATTTTAGTAATTAATAATAAATGTTTAGCACAATCTTCCTTCATTTTCTTATCAAAATCTTTTTTTTTATATTTATCTAAACAACCATATTTTTTATAAGTGCAATCAACAAGAGTACAATCACAAAAATTATTAATATGATTATCAATATCTCCTCTTTCAATAATTAAACCACAATCTTGTGGACAATTTATTTTTTTTTTAGGACAAATTTTAGAATGTTCATTTAATAATTTATAAGCAAAATTTTTATGACAATCTAAACATTCAACAGTTCTATATTCACATTGATTTTTATGTTTATCTAAATTTTCTCTCATAGTAATATCATTACATCCTTCAAAAGGACATTTAATTAAACTTTTAAGACATTCATTTTCTAAATGAACTTTTAAATCACTAATTTTACCAATCCAATTACAACCTTTATTAATATTTTTACATTTAATTATTCTTTTTCCTACTGATTTTGTTATTAAAGGAACTTGTGTTAAATTTCCATCATCTAATTTTGTTTTTGTTATTGGACATAAATGATATAAATTATAAAATTTTTCAAAACATTTTTTACAAAATGTATGGGAACATTTATCTATTACTGGATCATTTAATAATCCTTTACATAAAGGACAATAAAAATCATCTATTTCTGATGTTTTTTCAGTTAATAATTTTGGATCTATTTCCATTTCATATTCTATTTTGTAATTTTCATTATTTTGGTTTTTTTCTTTTGTTTCTAATTCGTTTTCTTCTTTTTTATCTTTTGAATTTTCTTTTTGAGAATTTTCATCATTTAATTCTATTAATTCTGAATTTGAATTTTTTGGAAATTCAATTTCTGTCATTTTTATTTTTTTATATTAAGAAATTTTTAATTTTTCTTTTTATCTAAATATAAATGGACAATTTTTTGAATTACATTTTTTTTTTAATTTTTTAATGTTATATTATTATTTTATTATTTAAATAAATTATGATGAATGTTATAAATTATAATTTACTTAAATATAATATTTCTGCAAAAAAAATTAATGATGATATAATAGATGATATTATCTTTAATGGAAGAAAACACATTGTTTCTGTTTTTAAAGATTATTTAATTTTAGATGATAGTTGTGATTTTATTTCAAAATTTTATTCTTTATTTGAATCTCTAACTTTATTATTTAAAATTTCAAATAATACTTTTAATAATAATATTCCAACATTATCTGATATTGAAAAAGAACATATCATTTTAAAAGGAATGAAAAAGAAATTTGAAAAAATTAATTTATTTAAGAAAAAAAGTTATAAAAAAGTAAATAAAGGATTTCGTTTTGAAAATAATTTATCTATGTTAAGTCTTGATAGTCAAAAAACAATTGAATTAAGTGAAAAAGATAAAATTATTATTGGATGTAAAGACTTTGGAGATGTAAATGATTATAGTTTACTTATTCAATTAATTTCAAATAAAAAACAAAAGAAAACTGTATCTCATTATAAAAATGAAAATAAGAAAAATATAAATTATAATTTAATGAAAAAGTTTAAATTAATTCAACAAAATAAGACTAATTCAAGGAATAAATCTCCAAATAAAATAAATAATATTAATATTCAAAAAGATAAAGTTGATAATAGTCAAAATAAAAAAAAAATTACTACTCCAAAATTTCTTACAATTGAATCTAATAACAATACAATTAATTCAAAAGATACTATTGATAAAAAAAATAATAATAATCAAACTTCAAGAAAGCAATTAATAAAAAAAAAAGATTTTAAAATTTTAAAAGCATGTAATACAGATGAAAATCAAAAATTCAAAAAGAATTTTAAAATTGATTCATATAAATCAATGAAGAAAAATTTATCATATAAACCATTAACAACAAAATCAATGACAAAATTAAATGATTTAAAAAATAATAAAATATTAAGTGATGCAATTTTTCCAGAAAAAAATAATTTAAATAAAAAAAATAGAATTAATTTGAAATTAAATAATAATATAATAAATTCAAGAAATAAAGAACAAAAACAATTATTAACAACAAAATCAACAACAACATATATAAATGTAAATATTACTAAAAGAAAAAATTCACTTTCAAAAAATAGATTATGTAAAACTCCAAATGTATCAAAACCAGTTAGTTTAATTAAAAAAAATAAAAATATTAAAAATCAAATTAAATATAAAAATACTTACTCAAATTCAAAAAATAAAAAACCATTAAAGCTTAAAAAAGATAATAATCAAAATATAATAAAAAATAATAATTTATTTCCCAAAAATAAAGAATTAATAAAGAAAAAAATCCTAAACAAACTAAAATTAGATTAAACCATATAATTAACTTATTATATAAATTAACTATAAAAAAAGCAAAATTAAATAATATAAACAAAACAAAAAAAAAAAAAAACTAAAAACAAAACAAAAAAAAATATTATTTATTATATCTCTCCTTATTATAATTATTTTTATCATGATCATCCTTATTATCAATATTATAAACTTCTTTACTTAAATTTGGAATTTTAGAAAAAGTCATAAAAAATTCATTTAATTTAATAATTTTTCCCAAACCAAATTTTGCAGTATATAAAATTAAATGTTGTTTAAAAATACTTGCATAAGCACCACTTAAAAAAAGAATATCACCTTCTTGAACAATATCTCCTATATCATCATAAAAATTACATTGAATACATCCTGTGTCATCACCTACTAAATATTGAGTTATGTGACTTCCATTTTTTATTGTTGTTTTATTTAAATATTCTATTAATATTATTATTATGTCTATTCCTTTATCTCCTGGATGAATGTCTTTTATTTTTTTGTTAATTTGATAATTTAACATATTTTTTTTAAGGTTTTTTTATTTTTTTTATTTTTTAAATTAGTTTTTTTTAATTTAGTTTTTATATATAAGAAAAAGGTTATTTTTTATTTTTTTTTTATTTTTGGTTTTTTTTTTTAAATTTTTTATTTAAAATTTTTTATTTTTTAATAAAAATTAAGGTAACATATCATTATCTATTGACAATCCCAAAAGCATTCCTCTCAACTCCACCACCACAACCTA
>JAEEGK010013178.1_pt1 | contig 18670 bp, 18 predicted proteins | sample 8958771 | NCBI WGS metagenome assembly JAEEGK01 (sample SAMN16246547, study PRJNA631951) | gut metagenome | biome: gut microbiome; feature: rumen; material: SC-attached | host: Bos | place: Iran: Karaj | collected 2018-10
GGTAAACGGTTTATAGAAAGTCGTTCGTCCAACCTTATCCTGTTCTTTTTTGACAAGGTCCAGGTCTAATAATGCATTGATTTCCGCGTATACCGCTTTTTTATCCACCTGCGGCGTGGCTTGTGAGGTTTGCGTCGAACCTTGCTTCGATGATCTTTGCTGCGAATTGCTGCCCCCGCAGCCGACCAGCAGAAAACTGAGCAATACGGCAAACAATGTCCTCCAAAATAATCCGTGCTTTGACAATGTCATCAGCCTCCCTATGCCGTTCGTTCCTTCTTCCTGACATTATTATACATCATTTTAGGCCGTGTGTCCGTGGTAATCATGGAGTAGAATTCGGACATAGGCTGAATGGGGCAGCGGATATTCCTTGCAGCCAGCTTTCATCGGGGCGCTGTTCATCACAGTGGCCGCCCTGTCCGTCGGCGCTGGCGAAAAAAGAGGATATGACGGACGAGGTCACATAGAGGATACTAGTCTTAGTTAAGATTTTTAAATCTTTACTGAGACTGCATGAGACGTCATTTGCGCCATAGGCGCAAATGTAGCCTGCGAAGCAGGCGTATCTCAGTTCAAAATTTCATTTAAAATTTTGAACTGAGATACGTATGAAAACGTCGGATGAATAATTTCCTATTGACAAACTATGTTTTGTGATTTATACTGCGTTCATCAAAAAGAGCTGACCGGAACAAACGGAGGCTTCGGAAATGTCGTATGCGTTTCCGAAGCCTCTTTTTTTCGGAAAGAGGAGAATACCAAGGAGTGATGAGCAATGGCAAGAGAAGAAGAACTGCACAAGGGACTTTCGGATGCAGTCGTGGACATGGACGAGGATTTGGCGCGGGAACTGGCGCAGGCAGTTGTTGACGAGGGCTTCGATGCTTACGAGGCTATCGAGAAGGGGCTGTCCGCAGGTATGGAGGAAGTCGGACGGCTTTATGAGGAAGAGGAATATTTCATTCCGGAGCTGCTGCTCTGTTCCGACGCGATGTACGCGGGCATCGAGATCCTGCGTCCGCATATCAAGAAGCGAGAGGACAGCGTACGCCATACGGTGGTGATCGGAGTCGTCGAGGGCGACACCCACGACATCGGCAAGAATCTTGTAAAAATCATGCTGGAAAGCGCGGGCTTCGATGTGATCGACCTCGGGCGCGACATTCCCGCCGCCGATTTCGTCCGGGCGGCGGAGGAGCACAACGCGGAGATCATCGCGCTGGCGACGCTGATGACGACGGCGATGCCCGCGATGCGGGAAGTCCTGGAGGTCTTGGAAAAAGAAGCCAAGCGCGGGAAATTCAAGGTCGTTGTGGGCGGCGGACCGATTTCCCCGGCTTTCGCCGAAAAGATCGGCGCGGACGTTTACGCGGTGAACGCGGCGGAGGCGGCGCGCCTCGCGCGGGAACTTGTAGCGTGAGGGGGTAACGGATATGAACGACCTTTCCCCGAAGGAACGCCTGCTTCGTGTTTTGTCGAAGCAGAGCGTAGACCGAGCGCCGGTGATTTGCCCCGGCGGCATGATGAACAGTGCGACGGTGGACGTAATCGAAAGCATCGGGCTGACCTTCCCGAAGGTGCATCCCAATGCCGACGCCATGACGCGTCTCTCGACGGCGGTGGAGGAAAAAACGGGCTTCGAGAATTTCGGCATCCCGTACTGTATGACGGTGGAGGCCGAGGTGCTGGGCAGCGAGATCGATTTCGGGACGCCCGTCTGCGAGCCGAAGATCGCAAAAGAACGGTACGCGGCCTCCGCCGACGTGGAAGTTCGTGACGTAAAGCAGCTTGTGCGCGAAGGACGCGTCGAGGCGATTGCGAGAGCGGGACAGACGATCGCGGAGCAAAATCCCGAAGTGCCCGTCATCGGCAGCCTGACAGGTCCAATTTCCACGGCCGCGTCCATCGTCGACCCGATGACGTTCTTGAAGGAGCTTCGCAAGGATAAGACGAACGCGCATCGCGTCCTTGATTATGTGACGGATTTTTTGGTAGAATATGCGGGCGTATTGATCGAGAGCGGTTTCCCGGTCATTACGATCGCCGATCCGACGGCGACGGGGGAAATCCTCGGACCGAAAATGTTCGGCGATTACGCGGTGCCGTATCTGAACCGGCTTGCGGACGCAATCCACGGACGCGGCGCGAAGGCCATCATCCATATCTGCGGGCGCATGGAGGCTGTGAAAAAATATTTGCCGCAGCTTCACGGCGATGCGGTCAGCACTGACGCGATGGTGAATCTGAAAGCAATCAAGGAGGAGTTCGGCGGCCTGACGGTCATGGGCAATGTCAGTACCTTCGCGCTCCAGTTACAGGAGCCGGAAACAATCCGGACGGTAACGGAAAAACTGGTGGACGATGGCATCGACATCATTTCCCCGGCCTGCGGACTTTCGACGAAGACGCCGGTGGGGAATATAGCGGCGATGACAGAAGTAGTAAAAAATAGATAGAGGAGGGCTTTCTATGATAACAGCGCAAGAAAGCATTACTGCGAAGCTCTGCTCCTTTGCCCGCGCTTACCATTCGACGATGGGCAGGGAAAAAATATTTGACGACTATCTGGCCTATGACATCATCGGCAGAGAGGAATATGCGCAGCTCGACGGACTCCTCCGTGAAGCGTTTTCCGCGCTTCCTACGCGTCCGCGCTACGGCTTTGAGAATGTTTGGCTTTTCGAGGAACTGGACCGATGCTTCACGCCTGTGACGCTTTCACGTCTCGCGTTCACTGAGGAGGCTCTTGCGGCTTTTGTGCAGAAACACGGGCGTGTGCAGTATGTGATCTGCGGCGCGGGCATGGACACTTTTGCCTATCGCAACACGAATCCCGCACTGACCGTTTTTGAATTGGACAAGGCGGCGACACAGGATTTTAAGAAAAAACGGATCAAGGAGCTTTCGTGGAAATCGGCAGGGGAAGTACACTTTGTTCCTGTGGATTTTGAGCGGGGAGGGGTAGCGGAAGCGCTTCTTGCGGAGGGCTTTTCCCCTGCGGAACCGACGTTCTTCTCGCTTCTTGGCGTGACCTACTATTTGCCATACGATGCGCTTTCGCGTCTCCTGATGGACGTCGGGAAGATTGCAAGCGCGGGCGATCAGTTTGCGGTAGATTTTCCTGACGAGACGTCTGCTTCGCGAAATGCGCCGGAACGCATGCGGGATTTGGCAGCCATCACCGAAAGTCTCGGCGAACCGATGCAGCCGGGGAATACGTTGGAGGCAGTGTGGCAGGCATTGCACGAAGCCGGTTTCGGCATTCTCGAACACGAGTCTCCCGCCGGTATCCAGCAACGCTTCTTCAAAAAGCGTGCCGGTCATCAAAAAGCGTTTGAAAATATCCACTTCGTTCTCGCGCAGAAGGAACGGAATAAAAAATACATGCATTGAATCATACAAATTGGAGGGAATCATATGGAATCCGACATGAGCGGCATGCGATTCGACACAGCTTTGATACATGGAGGCGTCCATGAGGACGGCGGCACGGGCTCGGTAAACGTGCCGATTTATCAGACTTCGACCTACGCGCAGGAAAACATCGGCGGCACGCCGAGATGGGAGTATTCGCGCACGGGCAATCCGACCCGGGCGGCTCTCGAATCACTGATCGCCGATTTGGAGCACGGCACGGCGGGCTTCGCCTTCGCCTCGGGGCTCGCGGCGGAGACGGCGGTGCTGAGCCTCTTTGAGAGCGGCGACCATATCCTGCTTTCGGAAAACGTCTACGGCGGCACATTCCGCCTGATGGACAAGGTCTTCAAGAATTTCGGGATTACCTTTTCGCTGGCTGACACTACAGATCCGAAAGCCTTTGAAGCGGCCTTCACGCCGCAGACGAAGGCGATACTGATCGAGAGTCCCGCGAATCCGCTCTTGACCGTCACGGATATCGAGGCGACGGCGGAAATCGCCCATCGGCACGGCGCGACGGTGATCGTGGACAACACCTTCATGACGCCGTATCTGCAAAGGCCGCTGACGCTGGGTGCGGATATCGTGCTTCACAGCGCGACGAAGTATCTCGGCGGCCACAGCGACCTTGTGGCGGGACTTGTCGTCGTAAAGGACGACGCCCTCGCCGAGCGGCTCGCGTTCCTGCAAAACTCCACGGGCGGCGTGCTCGCCCCCTTCGATTCGTTCCTGCTGATTCGCGGCATACGGACGCTGGCCGTCCGCATGGACAGGCACACGGCCAACGCGGAAAAGATTGCGCGGCACCTCGCATCGAATCCCGCCGTCAAGAAAGTTTATTATCCGGGTCTCGAAGCGGCGCAGGGCCACGACGTGCAGAAAAAGCAGGCGAAAAACGGCGGCGCCATGGTTTCCTTCGAGCTTGCGCCGGAATATGATATCCGAAAATTTTTCCCTGCGCTCCGCGTCGTGACATTGGCGGAAAGCCTCGGCGGCGTCGAGAGCCTCGTCTGCCATCCGGCGACCATGACCCACGCAGCGATCCCGAAGGAAACGCGGGAGGCAGTGGGTATCACGGACGGGCTGATCCGCCTGTCCGTCGGCATCGAGGACGCGGACGATTTGATTCGCGACATCGACAAGGCGATTTCGGAAAGCGAGGGGAAATAATATGCGATACTACGCATCTATGCAGGAATTGATCGGCCGCACGCCGTTGGTGGAGTTGACTCATGTGGACGTGCCGGAGGGCGCGCGCTTCTTTGCGAAGCTGGAGCTTTGGAATCCCGGCGGCAGCGCAAAGGACCGCATCGGTCGCTCGATGATTGCCGACGCAGAAAAGAGCGGGCGGCTGAAACCCGGCGGCACGATTATCGAGGGAACGGCGGGCAACACGGGCCTCGGCATCGCGTTCGCCGCATTGAATAAAGGCTATCGTGTGATATTCGTCGTGCCGGAAAAATTCTCGGTGGAAAAGCAAACCCTGATGAAGGCCCTCGGCGCGGAAATCGTCTCCACGCCGCGTTCCGGCGGTATGTTGATGGCGGAAGCGAAGGCGGAGGAACTGGCGGCGTCGATTCCCGGCGCAATCACCATGCGGCAGTTCAAGAATCCGGCGAATCCCCGCGCTCATTACGAGACGACAGGGCCGGAACTTTACGAGGACCTCGACGGAAAGATCGACTATCTCGTCTGCGGCGCCGGCAGCGGCGGCACCTTCTCCGGCATCATGAAATATTTGAAAGAGAAGAATCCCGCGATCAAGGGCGTGCTGGCCGATCCCATCGGCTCCACGCTGGGCGGCGGCGAGCACGGCGATTATGAGATCGAGGGCATCGGCAACGACTTTGTCGCAGAAACCATGGACATGTCTTTTGTCGATCAGGTGGTCAAAGTCAGCGACGACGAAGCTTTCGCGGGCGTCAAGCGACTGGCGGCGAAGGAAGGCATCTTCGCGGGCTCGTCTTCCGGCGCGACGCTGGCGGCAGCGGAAAAGCTGGCGACGAGCGGCGCGAAGGGCAACATCGTCCTCGTCTTCGCCGACCGCGCTGAGCGGTATTTCTCGAAAAAGATTCTTGCGTAAAAAACGTGCAAATAGGAAATAATGTGGTACAATAGGGAAACGTCGGTAAAGCGACGTTTCCCTACTTTAGAATTAAGGTGTGAAGCAATATGAAAAAACTCTCCATGAGCGCGAAGGTTTTTATCGGTTTCGGCGTCGGTGCGGTGCTGGGACTGGTTTTTCAGGAAAAGATTCTGTTCGTGCAGCCTGTCGGCGATCTCTTTTTGAAGCTGATCCAGATGATCGTGATACCGCTGATTTTCTGTTCGATTATCAGCGGCATCGCCAGTATCGGCGACGTGGCGAAGCTCAAGCGTATCGGCGCGAAGGTCATGGGATTCTACATCGTGACAACGATTCTCTCGACGATTCTCGGTCTTGCCGTCTCGCATTTGATGCAGCCGGGGCGCGGCTTTGGCGTGGCGAGCATCGTCGAGTCCGGCGAGCCGATCAAGGCGGCGGAGCCTATGACCGTCGGCGCGGCGATTCTCGGCATGGTGCCGTCGAATCCGATTGCCGCGTTGGCGAAGGGCGACCTGATGCAGACGATTGTTTTCGCTGTGTTTGTCGGCGTAGCGCTGACGATCCTCGGGGAAAAGGCTGCCCGAGTCAAGGGCGTTATCGACGAGGCGACGCAGGTCATGTTCAAGATCACCGACCTTGTGATGAAAGCGACGCCTTACGGCGTCTGTGCGTTGGCCGCATGCAGTACGGGCGCGTACGGGCTTTCCGTTTTCGGCATCATGGGGAAATTCATTCTCACGCACTATATGGCGGCGGCCTCCATCGTGATTTTCATCTATCTTTTTATCATCAAGGGCATCGCGAAAATCCCGCTGTCAGAGTTTTTCCACAAGATTTCCGAAGTCTGGTGGGTGGCGTTCAGCACCACGTCCAGCTCCGGCACGCTGCCGGTCACGATGCGGGTCACGGAGCAGGAATTCCATGTCAAGCACGAACTGGCGTCGTTTACGCTGCCGCTGGGAGCGACGGTGAACATGAACGGCATTGCCGCCTACTACGCGGTCACGGTGCTTTTCGTCTCGCAGATTTACGGCGTGGACCTGACGCTCTATCAGCAGGCGATGTTCGTCTTCATGACGACGCTGATCTCCATCGGCACGCCCGGAATCCCGAACAGCGGCATCGTATTGACGGTGATGCTGCTGGGCACCATGGGCCTGCCCGCGACCATCATGGGCATGGTCGTCGGCATCTTCCGCCCCATCGACATGATCCACACCGCGCTGAACGTCACCGGCGACGTAGTTTCGACGCTGGCGGTGGCGCGGCTTGAAAACATGTACGAGGACGAGGCGGCATGAGCAAGGTTGTTGTAGGCATGTCCGGCGGCGTGGACAGCGCCGCGACGGCGTATCTTTTGAAAGCAGCGGGCCATGAGGTTATCGGCGTCACGATTAAAACGTGGACGGCAGGGGACAGCCGTTGCTGCGAGCTGGAGGACGCGCAGGAAATGGCGTCGCGTATGGGCGTCGCGCATTACGTCCACGTCGCAAGCTCGGATTTTCAGAGCCTCGTGGTCGCGCCGTTTATCGACGACTATCTGCACGGCAGGACGCCGAATCCCTGCGTCGAGTGCAATCGTTATGTGAAATGGGCGCAGCTTTTGGAAGCCGCCGCTGCGATGGGAGCGGAATATGTCGCCACCGGCCATTACGCGCGAGCGGAGAGGCTTCCGAACGGGAGGTTCTCGATCCGGCGGGCGGCGTCTCTCCGAAAGGACCAGTCCTATGTGCTGTATAAGCTGACGCAGGAGCAGCTCGCCCATACCTTGCTGCCGTTAGGGAATTATGACAAGGAAGAAGTGCGTGCTATCGCGGCGAAAGCGGGGCTCGCGGCGGCGCAGAAGCCGGACTCGCAGGAAATCTGCTTTGTCACGGAGGGCGACTACGCGGACTATATCGAGCGCGAAACGGAGACGGAGCTGCCGCCGCCGGGAAATTTCGTCGACGAGGCGGGTAACGTTCTCGGACGGCATAAGGGCATCGCTCATTATACGGTGGGCCAGCGCAAAGGGCTCGGACTCGCTCTCGGCTATCCCGCTTATGTGACGAAAATCGACGCGGAGAAAAACGAAGTCGTCGTCGCGGACGAAACGTCGCTCTATCGTTCGTCGATTCTTTGCAGCGATTTGAACTTCATGAGCATCGAAGATCTGCAACCGGGCGAAGAACTGCGGGCGTTTGTCAAGATTCGTTACAACCATAAGGGAGAGACGGCGACGATCCGGAAAAAGGGCGAAGATCTGCTCGCGGTCGCTTTCGACAACCCCGTCCGCGCGGCGACGCCCGGACAGTCGGCGGTGTTCTATGACGAAGACGGTTATATCATCGGCGGCGGCAAAATACGGCTTGGATAAATTTCCGTGCGCGTTGGTATAAAAAATACGCGGAACGTCGAGATGGCGTTCCGCGTATTTTTGTATGATATTATTTTTTGCCGTCGGCTTTTGTGAAATGACTGCGGAGCAGCGCAATCTCCTTCGCGTAGCCGTCGTGGTCGTTCGGCGTTTCGAGGATGAAGGGCAGGGTGCGGAGCTGCGGATGATTGATGACCCGCACCAGCGCTTCGAGGCCGATCTGGCCCTCGCCGATTTTCGCGTGGCGGTCCTTATGGCTGCCCCGCGGATTCAGACTGTCGTTCAGATGTACGGCAAACAGGCGGTCGAGACCGATCACGTCGTCGAACTCCGCCAGCACGTCGTCGAGGTGGTCCACCACGTCGTAGCCGCCGTCCCAGATATGGCAGGTGTCGAGACAGACGCCCACATGGTCCGAGAGCTCCACCCGGTCGAGGATCGCCCGCACCTCGGCGAAGGTCTTGCCGATTTCCGAGCCTTTGCCCGACATGGTTTCCACCAGCACCGTCGTGTGCTGCGTCGGGCGGAGCACCGCGTTCAGCAGCGCCGCGCAAAGCTCGATGCCCGTCTGCGTCCCCTGCCCGACATGGCTGCCCGGATGGAAGTTGTAGTAATTGCCCGGCGTGAATTCCATGCGGCGGAGGTCGTCCGCCATCGTCTCCCGCGCGAAGGTCCGCAGACTATCCTTCTCCGCGCAGGGATTAAGCGTATAGGGCGCGTGCGCGACAAGGCGCACGATTTTATTCTTCTTGGCGAAGGCGAGAAACGCGTCCACGTCCTTCGGGTCGATTTCCTTCGCCTTGCCGCCGCGCGGGTTGCGCGTAAAGAAGGCGAAAACGTCCGCGTTCAGTTCCTTCGCTTCCTTCCCCATGGCGAGATACCCGCCCGAGGACGAAAGATGATTTCCGATATGCAGCGATTCCATGCGGTATTTCTCTCCTATCGTTTCATGTAATGCTCCTCTATTGTAGCAAATCCCGCGCGGATTGTCGAAGGATTTATTTTCGAGGGTAAATTAAAAACGCGCCGCCCGTTTTGGGCAGCGCGTTTTAATATGCCGGTTCAGGTTAGGCCGGAAGTTCCTCCGGAGGGAAGTCGTTCGGGCCTTCATTGGAGAGGCCGAGGCGTTTCAGGATTTCGAAGTCGCCCTTGATGGTGGTGCCGCTGGTGGTCAGCATGTCGCCGGTGATGGTGGCCGACGCGCCCGCGAGGAACGCCGTCGCGCCGTTTTCCGGCAGCACCTTTCGACCGGCGGCGAGGCGGATATTCGCCTCGGGGTTGATGAAGCGGAAGAACGCGATGGTGCGCAGCACGTCTTTCCCGTCGATTTGCGGGCGGTCTTCAAGGGCGGTGCCCTTGATCGGCATCAGCGCGTTGATGGGAATCGACTCGATGCCGAGTTCCGCGAGGCTGATCGCCATGTCGAGGCGGTCGTCCCAGTTCTCGCCCATGCCGATGATGCCGCCGGAGCAGACGCACATGCCTTCCTGCTGCGCGAGCTTGATGGTGCGGATTTTGTCGTCGTAGGTGTGGGTCGTGCAGATCTGCGGGAAGAAGCGGCGCGACGTCTCGATGTTGTGATGGTAGCTGGTGACGCCCGCCGCGCGCAGGCGGCGGAATTGTTCGGCGTCAATGAATCCCATCGACGTGCAAAGCTCGATGGTCAGCGTCCGGTGCATTTCCTCGAAGGCCTCGATGGCCAGGTCGAACTCTTTGCCCTTGCAGGCGCGTCCCGCCGTGACAATCGCGAAGCGGTTCACGCCCGCCTCCTGATTCTTTTTCGCGGCGGCGATAATCTCCTCCTTCGGCAGGAAGTTGTACTCGTCGATGCCGGTCTTGTGGCAGGCGGCCTGCGCGCAGTATTTGCAGTTTTCCGGGCAGCGGCCGCTGCGACCGTTGATGATCGTGCAGAGGTCGATGTGGTTCTTGCGGAAATGCTTCTGGATCGCGCCCGCGCCCTTTTGCAGTTCCTCCAAATCGCTGTCGAGGAAAATGGAAAGGTCGTCGCCGCGTTTTACGCGGTGGCCTCGGATGATTTTTTCCGCCAATTCGGGAATAGTATTGCTCATACGGATGGAAACCTCTTTTCATATTTATATGGTGAAGTTTCCAACATTATACGGCAGGCGGAAATTTTCGTCAACTATAAAAATATGATTGGTTTACAAAGAAATACGTCGGACGCGAAGCCCATTGCTTTTCGGCGAAATCTACATTATATTAACCTCATAGACAACAAAATGGAGACGGCAAAATGCGGGCGTGGAAAAAGGTTATTGTCAATCGCGCCGCCGGTGGAAATCCTCTATTCCGACGGCAAATCGAATCTGATAGACGAAGAGGCTTACAAAAACCTCGCCCGCAAACTGTACGACGGATACCATGTCTTTGCGGTCAAAATGGGATGGACGCCCGTCACGGAGCTTGCGAAGCGATGGGCGACAAAAAGAAAGTGCGGGAGGTTTTCGCGAAGTCCTATGCGGCCTTCCACGAAGAAGAACTGGACGAAGGCCCGGTGCATTGATAATCCAATAAATTAAAATTACCCAAGGAGGCAGAGAAAATGGCGGACCTTGAACATGGGAAGATTACTGTCAGCGTGCTGGCCTGCATGAAGTGCGGCGCGCCGATGTACCCCGACATGCAGAAGGGCGGCATGAGCTGCGCCTACTGCGGGCATCTTGTTCCCTTCGCGCATACGGGGGAGGACTTCGAGCCGCGCATGACGTACCGTCATCAGCCCATAGAAATCATCGACGGCTGCCTGAAGTTAGGCCACGTCGCCATCATGGGAAAGGACGCGCTGAAACCGCCGCCGCCCGCCGAACGGCGCATCCGTCGGACGCGCCTCGACGAGAAAATCCGCGAATACGACGAGCAGGCTTTCGACGCGATGAACGACGAAGCCTATTTCGAGATGAACTGCCCGCACTGCGGCAAGAAGCTCTCCTCGAAGCTCACCGACAACATCTTCACCTGCCCATACTGCGGGCAGAAATTCGGCGATTTCGACCGCCTTTCCACCGGCGATTTCGACGCGAACCTGATCGTCGGGCGGAAGCTGAATTTTTACGGGAAGTGTCTGCCCTTCCATCTGAGCCGCGAGGACGCGGCGCAGGCTGTCGGCTCCCTGAAGCGGCGATACCCGCAGGATTTCGCCGGCGACGATATCGAGGCGCGGGCGAAAGAGGAATTGGTCGCCGCCTATGTGCCCGTGCAGCTTGCGGATTTCCGCTGGAAGATGCAGGTGAAGTCGGAGCGCGGGACGTTCTGGTTCTATCAGGAGTGCCTGAACTGGGCCTGGCCGCGCACGCTGATGTTCGACGCGTACCTGCTCGACGAGACGGCGCCCTGGGACTACGACGAGCTGTCCATCATCAAGCCAGCTTACTTGGAGGGCAACGTGCGGCTCTTCGCGGCGCAGAATATCGGCGACTGGCAGCGGACGATCCCGGACTTCATCCTGCAGAGGAAGACGCCTGCCCGGCTCAGGGCGGCTTTCGGCCTTGAACAATGCGAGCTTTTGCAATGCTCCCGCGATCTCCGCAAGCACAAATTCGCGTTCATCCTGCTGCCGATCTATTACCTCGACTGCAAAGCGGGCGCGGGGGAAAACGACCGGCAGACCCGCGTGATGGTGAACGGACAGACGGGGAAAGCGGCGGCGCTGATCCTGGACGGCGGCGACGAGGACGTTATCCGTGCAATCGAGTCGGCGACGCCCCACGTCTTCAACACGCACGGCGAGCGTACGATGACGTCGCCGCCGATTCCCGTGAAGTATGTGAAGCAGCCGTTCCTGCACGAGAAGCTGCGTATCGAGGACGCCTTCGAGAAGAAGGGCGGCGTCGGCGGATTCTTCTCCAAACTGTTCGGATAAGAAGGATAAAGAAAAGGCACAGTCAACTTCGGCTGTGCCTTTTCGTATTGCCTTCTTATACTAATCACTGTTAGAAATCTTTGATTTCTTATACCCACAGGGCACAGGTCAGTGATTGCATGAGACGGCATTTGCGCCCACGGCGCAAATGTAGCCTGCGTAGCAGGCGCATCTTCGGTTAAAAAATCTTGGATTTTTTAGTCGAAGATTAGTATTATTTTGCCGCTGCGGCCATGTCGTCCAGGAATTCCTGCAGATGCTCCTGCGTCACGTGCTGCATGACGACGATATGGGAAAGGTCGCCGCCGAGCCTGTCGTCGTGGTCGGGGGCGAGATCGTATTTCGTCGCGATGGCTTCCGGCGGGCGCTTGAAATAGACGGTGTTCGACTTTTTCTCCCGCCATACCGGCCAGCCCATTTGCCGAAGCTCGCTCTCCAGCCATGCCGCCCGGAACAGCATCCCGTAGGCCTGCTGGGTGAAGCCCTCCGCCCCGACGTGCTGGATGATCCACCAGATCTTCAGCGGGGCGAGAGCCGAGCGCGAGCAGTTGATCATCGGCATGCTGCCGTCGAGATAGGTGACGTTGAACGGGTTCTGGTTTTGCTTGACCTCCATCGTCGTCAGGAAGATGCCCGCCGGCTCGTCGATGCCGAAGAACTTATGGCCGCTGACCGCGATGGAATCGAAGGGGTGGAATTTGCGGTTCACGGCGTTCTTGAAGGTCGTCCAGGGCAGATAGCCGCCGAAGAGCGCCGCGTCCACATGACGGTAAACCTCGACGGACGGATATTTCGCCAGGATCTTGTTGATCGCGTCCTGGTCGTCGATGCCGCCCTTGAAGGTCGTGCCCATCGCGAAAACGATCAGCGCGGGCCGGTCGGTGACCAGCGCCTTTTCAAATTCCTCGGGAATCATGCGGCCATGCGCGTCGGAGGGGATGAGCCGGAGCTCGAGATTCTGCAGGTCCACCAGCCGCATATTTGAGTAATGGGCGGCGTCGGACACATAAACGATCGGCTTTTTCTTAGTCTTTTTCTCCAGATACTTCGAGCCGAAATAAATGCCGTGGTCGTTGCCGTCGGTGCCGCTGAAGGTGACGAGGCCCCAGAGATTGTCCAGGTCGAATCCGTAACGCGGTCCGAAAAAGTCGATGACCTCGCGCTCGAATGCCAGCGCGTTCAAATGCCCGCCGTGAATCTGGAACGGGTCTCCGGCGTTGTTCGACATGGCCTTGTACGCGCCGCTTTCCACGAGCCAGTCGTAAAACCCTTCGAGCTGGACGTCGTGATTGGCGGGGTAACCGAAATCCGAGATCTTGTGCTCCCGGATATAGGCGGCGTATTCGTCGAGCCGATCCCGGGCCGGGTCTTCCGAGGCGGCACAAGCCGCGCCCCATGAAAGGCTCATGGCGACGGCCAGAATGCCCGCCGTTTTTTTCAAGGTCCTGCATTGCAGCATAAATGTTCCTCCTCTTTCTTTTTCGTCGCTTCGGACAAAATTTCTATAAATATTTTCGACGAATAAAAAAATTTTCCTGCCGGCGGCTCAAAAAACGCCCGGTCCCGTCCTCGGCGTTCGTCTTGCGCATCCCGCCGAGGCAATATATAATATGGGAAATGCAAGTACACAAGAAAGCGGGATGTTTTTGGGTTTTTACGAAGTGACGATCGCGTTTGAGAGCCGCGAGGAGGCGTTTGCGCTTTTGGGCGCGCAGGACGAGTTTCTGCGCGCGATCGGGGAAGCGTTTTCCTGCCGCGTGGTGAGCCGGGGCGACGGGCTTTCGATTTCCGGCGAGGAAAAGGAAGTGCGGCGGGCGGCGCGGCTGGTGTCGGAGCTTTTGGGCCTGTACCGGCAGGGTGTGCCGATTACGCCCCATGAGGTGCGCTACGGCGCGCGGCTGGCACGGGAGGACCGGGCGGACGAGCTGCACGCGATCTTCAACGATACGATTTTAGTGACGGAAAAAGGGAAGTCGGTGCGGGCGCGGACGACGGGACAGCGCGCGTACCTCGCGGCGATTCAGCGCCACGCGGTGACGCTGGGGATCGGCCCCGCCGGAACGGGCAAGACGTATCTGGCGGTGGTGATGGCGGCGCGGGCGCTCCGGGCGCGGGAAGTGTCGCGGATCATCCTGACGCGGCCCGCCGTCGAGGCGGGGGAGCGGCTGGGCTTCCTGCCCGGCGACATGCAGGAGAAGGTGGACCCCTATCTGCGCCCGCTGTACGACGCGCTTCAGGATATTTTCGGCGTGGAGACGTACCAGAAGTTATTGGCGAAGGGTATCATCGAGATCGCGCCGCTGGCCTATATGCGCGGGCGCACGCTGGAAAGCGCGTTCATCATCCTCGACGAGGCGCAGAACACCACGAGCCGGCAGATGAAAATGTTTTTGACGCGGCTCGGCGTCGGCTCGAAGATGGTGGTGACGGGCGACCTCAGCCAGATCGACCTGCCCCGGGGCGCGGTCAGCGGCCTCGCGGAGGCGAAGGAAGCGCTGGCGGACGTAAAAGACGTGGCGACGGCGGAGCTGACCGCCGACGACATCGTGCGCCACGATACGGTGACGCGCATCGTTCGCGCCTACGAAAAATATGAGAAAAACAAACAGCAGAATTTTTGAAGTAGGAAAGTAGGAAAGTAAGAAAGTTGGAAAATCCTACTTCAAAAATTGCGTTTACTTAGATTTTCAGGAAAGACGCAGGGAGATAATATTTTGGAAATCATCATCACGAACGACCCGGAAAATCTCGTCGTTCCCGACGGGCTCGAAGACGCGGTAAAGATTGCCGCCGAAAAGGTGGCGGAGCTTTACGGGCTTCAAAACGCCGAGGTCAGCGTCACGCTGACGGACGACGCGCATATCCATGAACTGAACAAAACCTATCGCGGCGTCGACCGTCCGACGGACGTACTTTCTTTCGCGCTGACCGAGAGCGAGGAGCCGGAGGTCGAGGGCGGCCCCGAGACGGAAATCCTCGGCGACCTCGTACTGTCCGTGGAGCGGGTGGCGGCGCAGGCGGAGGAATACGGCCACAGTCTGCGCCGCGAGGCGGCGTTCTTGACGGTGCACGGCATGCTGCACCTTCTGGGCTACGACCATATCGAGGACGAGGACCGCGAGGAAATGGAGCGCGAGCAGCGGGCGGTCATGGACGCGCTGGGGATTTCGCGAGAAGGAGAAAAGAATGGATAACACGCCGCATAAATCGGGCTTCATCGCGGTCATCGGTCGGCCGAACGTGGGCAAATCGACGCTGATCAATCAGCTGATCGGGCAAAAGATCGCCATCATGTCGGATAAGCCGCAGACGACGCGCAGCCGGATTCTCTGCGTGCTGACGCAGCCCGATGCGCAGATCGTATTGCTGGATACCCCCGGCGTCCACAAACCGGCGTCGAAGCTCGGCGAGTATATGGATCGCTCGATCCTGAACACGCTGAAGGAAGTGGACGCGGTCTTTTTCGTCGCGGACGCGTCGGAAAAGCCGGGGCCGGGCGAGCGCTTCATCATGGAGCGCCTCGAAAAAACGAGGAAGCCCGTGATTCTCGTATTGAACAAGATCGACCTCGTGACGAAGGACGAGCTTTTGCCGATTATCGCGGCATACAGCAAAGACAGGGAGTTTTCCGCCGTCGTGCCGATCTCGGCGCTGGATGAGGAAAACTTGGACGCGCTGCTCGCCGAGGCGAAAAAGCATCTGCCGGAAGGCCCTGCCTACTATCCGGAAGATATGGTCACCGACCAGCCGGAGCGATTGATTGCCGCCGAACTGGTGCGGGAAAAGGTGCTTTCGCTGACGCGGGACGAGGTGCCGCATTCCGTCGCCGTGGACGTGGACGAGATGACGACGCGGAACAACGGCGACGTCTATATCCGCGCGACGATTTACGTCGAACGCGAATCGCAGAAGGGCATCGTGATCGGGCATAAGGGAGCGATGCTGAAAGAGATCGGCCGGCTCGCCCGGCCCGACATTGAGATGATGCTCGGCGGCAAGGTGTATCTCGACCTTTGGGTGAAGGTGCGGAAGGACTGGCGGAACCGGGACGCGATTTTGAAGAGCTTGGGATTCGGGCAGGATTGAGGTAATTATGGCGCAGTATGAGACGGAAGCCGTGGTGCTGGGCGTTCGGAACTGGGGCGAGGCGGACAAGATGCTTCGCCTTTTTTCGCGCGACCACGGAAAAATCACGGCGGCCGCTTTCGGCGCGCGTCGGCCGAAAAGTCCGCTGGCCAGCGGGCTGCAGATGTTCCACACCGTCGAGCTGACGTTGACCACGGGCGAACGCGTCGATACGGTGCGCGGCTGCCGCCTCGTTCATCGGTTTCCGCATCTTGAAACCGACCTTGTCGCGATGGCTTACGCCTCGTTTATCGCCGAGGTGCTTTTGGAACTGATGCCCGACGGCGCGCCCCAGCCCGAGGTGTACGACTGGCTGCCCGACGTGCTCGCCGCCTGCGGTGCGAAAAATCCGCGTATCGTAGCCCTTGCCGCCGGATTCCAACTGCTGGACTTTGCGGGGATGGGACTGTCCTTCGACGCCTGCGCCGTTTCTGGGGTGGTCATCGAAGGCGATGCGTTTTTCAGCGCGGCGGAGGGCGGCGCGCTTTCACCGACTGCCGCCGTCGAGATTGCGGCGAAGCGTCCGTATCCGGAAAGCTTGCGCCGGCTGCTTTCGACCCTCGCCGTCATCGACTGGGCCGCGCCTCCGGGTTTTACCGCAAAAAAAAGCGACGTCGTCGCAGGGGAAAACCTGCTCGTCGCTTATTTGCAGGAAACCTTCGGCCACGGCCTGCGGTCGCTGAAATTCATCCGGCAGTTGGGGCCGTGAATTTTTGCTTGCAAAGTTCGTCCCGTTTATGTTATATTGAACTTGCAAACAGAGGGAGTAGCCCAAGGAACTGTCATGAACAGTTCCCACGGCCGTCATCGTCAGGACGGGCATCTTGCCCCGGTGCGGTCGGCATGGTTTGAAATCGTGCAGCGAGACTTTGCTTTGCGCGTATTTGGCGCGCGGCGAGGACTCGCTGCTTTTGCGTATAGAAGGAGGAATTCTTATGAATCCAATCGTTTCCGTTCTGATTGCCTTTGCTGTGCTTGTGGTCGGTTTTTGGCTGTTGGTGAAGGGCGCGGACTATTTCGTGGACGGCGCTTCGGCGGTGGCCCGGCGGCTCCGTATTCCGCCGCTGGTGGTGGGGCTGACCATCGTTTCCATGGGGACGAGCCTGCCGGAGCTGGCGGTCAGCGTGACGGCGGCGTTTGCCGGCAGCAACGAGGTTGCCGTCAGCAACGTGACCGGATCGAACATTTTCAATCTGTTGGTAGTCTGCGGTGTTTCCACGCTCTTCATGCCGATGGTGGTTGACGAGGGAACAAGGAAGCGCGAATTGCCCTTCTCGATTTTCTGCGCGGTACTGATGGCGGCATTCGGCGTGACGGGCCCGGCGGAGGGCGAGGGCGTCGTCGGCACCATCGGACATACGGAAGGCTTCGTGCTGCTGGCGCTGTTCGTGGGGTTCCTCGCCTATACGGTTTATATGGCGCGCAAGGGGCGCGGCGATATGGAGGAGGCCGAGGAGGGCGAGCTGCTCTCCCCGATGCGGAGCGCGGTTTATATCGTCGGCGGCATTTTGGCGATCAAGTTCGGCGGCGATTTCGTCGTCGGCGGCGACGCGGTTGTCGCCGGGCGGGAAATTTCCTACGGCGCGATTGCCATTGCGCGGGTGCTGGGCATGAGCGAGACGCTGATCGGGCTGACGATCATCGCCCTCGGCACGAGCCTGCCGGAGCTGGTCACGTCGGTAGTGGCGGCGAGGAAGGGCGAGGTGGACATGGCCCTCGGCAACGTCATCGGCTCGAATATTTTCAATATCCTGTTCATCCTCGGCACGACGACGGCGATCCACCCCGTCAGCTTCACGATGGAAAATCTTGTCGACGACGTGATGCTGATCCTGTTCAGCATCATGGTCTGGCTGTTCTCGGCGACGGACGGCGGAAAACTCGTGAAGAGCGAGGGCATCACGATGCTCGCCTGCTACGTCGGCTTTGTCGCTTACGCGATTTGGCGCGTGTACGGCGTTTGATTTCCGATATAATGTATACATACCCGTGCCATTGACAAACGAGGCGCAGACTGCCATAATATTTTTATATCTGTAGAGATAGGTACTATGATTGTCTGGGAGGCGGCTTTGATGCGGAACGTGCTTTCCGTCTATGTGCATAACCAGCCGGGCGTCTTGGTGCGGGTCGCCAGCATGTTTTCCCGGAGGGAGTTCAATATCGACAGCCTCGCCGTCGGCGTCACGCAGTCGCCGGAGCGTTCGCGGATTACCGTTGTGGTCCAGGGCGACGAGGGGCTTGTCGATCAGATGATCAAACAGCTCGAGAAAATGCCCGACGTCGTGGCCGTGCAGCGGCTCGACAAGGATTCGGCGGTGTTCCGCGGGCTGACGATGATCAAGGTCAAGGCGGACGACACGAACCGTCTCGACGTCCTGAAGATGGCGGAACTTTTCCGCGCCCATGTCATCGACGTGCAGAAGACGACGCTGATATTCGAGATTACCGGCGACGATGACAAAGTAACCGCGTTTGTCCAGCTCCTTTCGCCCTACGGCGTCCTTGAGGTCATACGGACGGGGCTCATCGGCCTTGAGCGTGGGGAGCATACGATAAAAGAACATTGTGAGGAGAGGGAGTACTATGGCAAAAACTTATTATGACCAGGACGCGAATTTTGATCTTCTGAAGAGCAAAACCGTGGCGATTATCGGTTACGGCAGCCAGGGCCACGCCCACGCGCTGAACCTGAAGGACAGCGGCGTGAACGTCATCGTCGGCCTTTATGAGGGCTCGAAGTCCAAGGCGGCGGCGGAGTCCCACGGCCTGAAGGTTCTGCCGGTGGCCGAGGCCGTCAAGC
>JAEEGK010013181.1_pt1 | contig 18668 bp, 12 predicted proteins | sample 8958771 | NCBI WGS metagenome assembly JAEEGK01 (sample SAMN16246547, study PRJNA631951) | gut metagenome | biome: gut microbiome; feature: rumen; material: SC-attached | host: Bos | place: Iran: Karaj | collected 2018-10
AGGCAAAGCCACCATTCACGGCAGGATCGGCATCAGAGGGAATCACAGCCAACTTATCCACAGCCGCCATCAATCCACCCTGTGCATTGAGCACAGCCAGAATCACAGCACAGATACCAAAGAGCATAATGATACCCTGAATGAAGTCGTTCATGGCTGTAGCCTTGTAACCACCGATAATCACATACACAGCGGTAAGGATCGACATGATCACCACACAATACTCGTAGGGGATATCGAAGCCCATCTCAAACAGACGAGAAATACCGCTATACACACCAGCAGTATAAGGAATCAGGAACACGAAGGCTATCACCGACGCCGTTACGCGCAGGCCCTGATCGCAAAAACGGGTACCAAAGAAATCAGGCATCGTACGACTCTCGATATGCTGCGTCATCAGCTTCGTCCTACGACCTAAAATGATCCACGCCAGGAGCGAACCGATGATGGCATTGCCGATACCAATCCAGGCACTCGACAATCCATACTTCCAACCAAACTGACCAGCATAGCCCACGAAGACCACTGCAGAGAAATACGACGTACCAAAGGCAAAGGCTGTGAGCCAGGGGCCAACGGCACGTCCACCTAATACGAAACCATCTACCGTGCTGGCCTGCTTTCTGGAGTATACTCCCACGCCAATCATCACGGCCAGAAAGATGATGGTCAATGTTACCTTAATTATCATAGATTCTTAATTTTCAATTCTCAATTTTCAATTCTCAATTAAAATGCCACCTGCACCTGTGCCTGCAGCCAATCGTAATCCTTCGAGCTGATATTCTCGCCGCAGAGACAACGGGTGTACTGCAACTGCACACGGCACTTCTTGTAGAACCAGTATTGCAGTCCCAACGTCAGGTTGGTCTGATCCCAACCATCCACCTTCGTGTTACGATCAAAGGTCTCACCGCTGGCCACCACGTCGAGAGCATCCACCACGGGAATGCTAACGGTGGCATATCCACCACGCGAGCCCACGTCGCCATCCTGACCACCGAGCCACTCAGCACGGATAGAAGCCGGACGAGCCTCCTTGTATTTACTACCGGCATAAGGCTCTGTCTTGTACTCGGCACCAATGCTGTAACGATTGCGCTTATAATTGTCGCCCACTTGAATATCAGGGTTCCAGGCTGCGGTATTCACAGCACAGCCCGTGCCCAGATAACCTGATGCCACCACACGGAAGCCCGGCATCGGACGGAGTTCGAGTTTAGCGATGAAGTCTTTCTGATTATTCAGGTCCCTACGATTGATACCCTGACCACTCATCAGCGCGAGTTCATAGTGAACCACACCCTTAGCCAAGTCACCAAACACCTCAAGACCCATGTCGCGTCCGTAGTTCACGCCATTCAGCGGATCGGGACCCTCACCAGCCAGATAAAGCACAGCTTGCGAGTAAACGTCGATCAGCTCCAGCTGTGTAGGCGACAGGGGGTTCTCCATCGAATACGAGTGTTTGAACTGTCCCAGACGAACGGTCAACTCGTTACCCTTCGAAATGCGATAGTCCGTATAGAACTCCTGTACTACACTCGAGAAATCGTGCATAAACATAAACGACCAGCGATCGGTGATTCGTGCTTTTGCCCATAGCAACGTACGTTTAAGGTTGTAAGCATTGGTTGGTTTACCGTTGGGATTCTGATAGCTCCAGCCTCCCTGTGCATAACCATTCAGAGTGATACGACTAGTAAAATCCTTCATCCAGTCAGTTTCACCCTTCTTACTTTGGCCCATGGCGGCCACACTACTAAACACCGCCAGCATCACGGCCAGTGTTCTTAACAGAGCGAAACGGCGGTGCCGTGCGCTCATCATGCAAGTTTTACGTTTCATTTTGTCATTAGTTTAAAAAGATTTTAATCCTTGCGTCGGCAAAAGTACTACTTTTCCGTCAAACAGACAAAAGAAAAGCCAAAAATCTTATCTTTATGCATTGTTTTAGGTTATTTAAGCCAAAAGTTGATACATTATTCAATATTTATTCGTATATTTGCCCTCGACATTAACGGGGCTAAATGGAGTGATGAGAGTAATCTCTAACCCCTAACCACTAACCCCTAACCACTTTAAGAAATGAAATCTAAAGGACTATTTTTGTGTTTACTAAGCGGGGTGTTAGGGCTGATAGGCTGTGCCCCCAAGAAAATGCCTGAGGGCGATCTGATACGGGTGGAGTATACCCGTAGCGGCACGATGGCTGGTTATGAATTTGAGGGACGTGTGGAACAGGATTCCGCTGGCTCTTTTGTCATCAGGGCGATGAAGGAGAGCTATGGCGCTCTCTACGAGAAGAAGGTCTCCCCTGAGGTGCTTCAGCATTTCCGCCAGATCATCGAGGAGGAGAAGATGTATAAGTATAAAGAGTCCTATCGCCCCAAGCTGGAGGTGCTCGATGGCTGGGGCTGGTCGTTCTCAGCCAAGTTCTCCGATGGCTCCTCCATCTACTCGCATGGTTCTAACGCCAGTCCGAGCGGCAATGGTCTGGGTAAGATATGGGGCTATATGGAATCGCTCATCGAGGAAGGCGGCGTGAAGATAAAAGACGCACCTTTTGAACAAGATGAAACGGATTTGAACGAATCGGATAACTGACGATACGTTTTGAACGAGGGCGAAAATCAAAAGAACGCAGCAGAAAACAGTTTTCAATAATAATAACTACTTTTGCAGCCGAAAACCAACGGCGTTAGCAATCATTAATAACAAAACAGGATATGATAAAGGTACATTCGATTAAAAAGATTAGTTTGGTAATTGTGGCTGTGGTCGCTTCGTGCGGCTACAGCCTTTGTGTATCAGCCCAAACACTCACGGCTGAAACCATCGATGAGGTCGTGAAGGCTATGACCCTCGAGGAGAAGTGCCACATGGTACTCGGTAGAGGCATGCATTTCAACGACGATGCCAAGTTCCCCGGCACCGCTGGTAGCACGTTCTCCGTCGATCGTCTGGGCATCCCCGAGACCTATTGCGCTGACTCTCAGCAGGGTCTCCGTATGAACGCCAACCGTGCGTGGGATCATCGTGATTATTACCCCACCGACTTCGTAGCTTCCATGACCCTCGCCTCTACATGGGATCGCGAGGCAGCCTTCCGTGTAGGTCAGGGTATCGGTAACGAGGTACGCGAGTTCGGACTCGACTGGATTCTCTCTCCCGCTATGAACCTCATCCGTAATCCGCTGTGCGGACGTAACCACGAGTATTACTCTGAGGATCCTTACCTCTCGGGTACCATCGCCGCTGGTTACGTACGTGGTGTGCAGAGCGAGGGAACAGCCGCCTGCCCCAAGCACTTCGTGGCCAACAACCAGGAGACCAACCGTAATAACAACATCTCTCAGGTGTCTCAGCGAGCCCTGCGCGAGATCTATCTCAAGGCTTTCGAGATCATGGTGAAGGAGAGCGATCCCTGGACCATCATGACCTCTTATAATAAGTTGAATGGCCCGTATGCCGTTCAGAACCGTGAGTTGCTCACCACCATCGTCCGCGACGAGTGGGGCTGGAAGGGCATGTACGTCAGCGACTGGAATGCTGGCGATGATGCCGTAGCCGCCATGCTGGCAGGCAACGATATGCTGCAGCCCGGACAGCCCAAGCAGTATGAGGCCATCCTCGCTGCTGCCAAGAGTGGTCAGCTGCCCATGGAGGTGCTCGATGCCAACGTGAAGCGCATCCTGGAATATGTCATCAAGACCCACAACTTCAAAAAGGCTGGTCACAGCTGCAATAAGCCATGCTGCGTGCCGATGTGCTCAGCAGAGAACCTGAAGGCTCATGCCCAGACCGTTCGCGAGGTTGGTGCCGATGGTATCGTCCTCCTCAAGAACTCTGGAGTGTTGCCTCTCACCTCTCACCTCTCACCTCTCACCTCTAAATTGCGCGTAGCGCTATTCGGCTGCACCTCTTACGACTGGATCTCTGGTGGTTCCGGCTTCGGTGGCACCAGCGTAGGCCACTATACCGTTTCCCTCATCGAGGGTCTGCGCTCTGCTGGTTATGAGGTTTATAAGCCCCTCATCGCCACCTACACCCAGCACCTGGCTGCTGAGGAGAAGCGCCTCTTCCCCAATGGTCGTCCTCCCTTCTCGCTGATGCCTCCCGCACGTGCCGATGAGAAGCAGTTCACAGCCGACGAGCTCAATGCCGCCATCGAGGGCTCTGATGTAGCCATCATCTCACTGGGTCGTAAGAGTGGTGAGGCTGCCGATCGCAGCGAGGCCGACTTCTACCTGAAGGACGGCGAGGCCCAGCTCATCAAGGCTGTCAGCGAGGCTTATCACGCTAAGGGCAAGCAGGTCATCGTTCTGCTCGACATCTGCTCTCCCATGGATGTTGCTTCTTGGCAGGATCAGGTGGATGCCCTCGTATGCACTTGGCAGGGTGGTCAGGAGAGTGGTTTCTCTGTAGCCGATGTACTCAGCGGCAAGGTGAACCCCTCAGGAAAACTGCCCATGACCTTCCAGATTAAGTATGGTGACGCTTACGCCGATCAGTTCTTCCCCGCCAATGTCGATGATAAGACCCTCGGCGCCATGTTCATGTGGGGCTACAACAAGGATCAGGCTCCCAAGGAGCGCACACCTCAGGCCAATATCGACTACACCAACTACGAGGAGGACATCTACGTGGGTTATCGTTACTTCGACTCCTTCGGCAAGCCCGTGGCTTATCCCTTCGGCTTCGGACTCAGCTACACCACCTTTGCTTACGAGAACATGAGTGTCAGCGAGGCCAACGGTGTATATACCGTGAAGGTGGATGTGAAGAATACAGGTTCTTGTGCTGGTCGTAATGTGGTAGAGCTCTTCGTGGCTGCGCCCAACAGCAAGAAGCTGAACAAGCCCGAGAAGGAACTGCGCAACTATGCCAAGACCGCCCTACTCCAGCCCGGTCAGACTGAGACTGTCACCATGCAGGTAAAGACGGAGGATCTCGCCTCATTCAATGAGAAGGCTTCTGCCTGGAAGACTGATGCAGGCCGTTACGACTTCCTCATCTGCTCTTCAGCCAGCACTGTCGAGGCTAAAGCCTCTGCCCCCGTGAAGGCCTGGACCAAGAAAGTCCACAACGTGATGAAACCCAACGTAAAACTCAATCTGCTTCGCAGGTGATACATTAAAGATTAAACATTAAATTTCAGATATAACAATCGTATGAGAAAAACTATTTTAACTCTTGCCCTCGCAGCCGTATGCTGCGTTGGCGCTCAGGCACAGGAGAAACTCTTCAACAGTGCCAGTGTTCAGTCACCCGTCGTCAACAAGGACGGCACAGTCACATTCAACATCTTCGCACCCAAGGCTGTGAAGGTAGAGGTAACAGGCGATTTCCTGCCCACCCAGCCCATTCAGATTGAGGGTTATGGTCAGTACGATGCTCCGGGCGTGGCCCAGCTCAAGGAAGGCAAGAACGGCGTGTGGAGCTACACCACCGATAAGCTCGCTCCTGAGATGTACAGCTACACCTTCAACATCGATGGTATGACCGGTGTGAAGGATCCCGCCAACATCTACGTGAATCGCGACATCGTATCGTTCACCAACATCTTCATCGTCAGCAACGAGAAGGGCGACAAGGGCGATCTCTACAGCGTAAACGAGGTGCCCCACGGCAACCTCTCGAAGGTATGGTACAACAGCCCCACGCTGAAGATGCAGCGTCGTATGACCATCTACACCCCCGCAGGTTACGATAAGGGCGGCAAGTATCCCGTGCTCTATCTGCTGCATGGTGCTGGTGGCGACGAGAACGCCTGGAGCGAGCTCGGACGTGCTGCACAGATCCTCGACAACCTCATTGCCAGTGGTAAGGCTAAGCCCATGATCGTGGTCATGCCTAATGGCAACCCCAACTGTCAGGCAGCCCCTGGCGAGTGGTCATTTGGTATGTACACCCCAGGTTTCCGCGATGGCGGTACAGGTCCTAAGGATCCCGCTGTGGCTACCATTCCCGAGAGCTTCATGGATATCGTGAACTATGTCGATGCCAACTATCGCACACTGAAGGATCGTTCTCATCGTGCCATCTGCGGTCTGTCCATGGGTGGTGGCCACACCTTCCATGTAAGTCTGCTCTACCCCAACAAGTTCGACTACTTCGGACTCTTCTCAGCCGGTCTGCACCTGGCCAAGGGTGGTTATCAGGATTCTTTTGCCGAGCAGATCAAGGCTAATCCCGAGTTCGAGCAGCAGAGCGCCCGCCTCTTCGGCAGCAAGCCCAAGCTCTACTGGATGGGTATGGGTAGCACCGACTTCCTCTATCAGAGCACCGTCGACCTGCGCGCTTACTGGGACAGCAAGGGTTACAAGTACGAGTATGTAGAGACCGATGGCGGTCACATCTGGCGCAACTGGCGTATCTATCTCACCATGTTCGCCCAGAAGATCTTCAAGTAAAACAGCAATCCCTCCCCCGTTGTCTAACGGGCAGATTGCTCCTTTGGTAATATAACCATTCATCCCTCGCCCCTCCGGCGAGGGATGTTTTATTTTCCATAAAAAGCGTTGCAATTTTAGGGGTACTTGCAGGCGTAATGCGCTAAAGTGCCCTGATTATAAGGCAATTAGCCCATTTTTCCCTTGCAACGCCAAAAACGCACTATTTCCCCCTTATCCTTGCATAATTTGCAAAACTTTCTTAAATTTGCAACCGAATCATGCAAGGTTTTAGTACCTTTGCAGTTATATAAACGGGAACCCATAAAAAAGATAAGTATGAAAAGGATAATTAAGAAACTTAGCTTTTGCCTGACAGCTATAATTCTGATGGCAGCATGTACCAACAATGACGATAGCGAATCTCAGGAGGTAAGTTTGGATACTTTAGCTGGTGAATGGCGGCTGAAGGGATGGCAATATGAAGGACAATGGCATGATATTGACCCTTATATAGTAGGCCCGAATAAGTTCGACATGAAAATCCTTCCTGATGAAGCAACCATTTTTGCCAATTCTTTGAATTTCAGAACAACAACATTTGTGAATGTTTCATTGAGTGGCGACAAGATCGTTTTCGATACCTATCTACAGGGCGAGGTTTCTTCCATCATTGAGGAAGCTCTGTTTTTCGATGAACATATCGTGAAAATCCAGTCATATCAGAGAAATGGCTCTGAACTGAGAATCTATTTTAGCGCTTCAGACTATTTCCTTTATACCAACGATTTCGACGACAACACACCTGTTATTGATACCAAATGGTATGATGGTCCTAACTACCCCTTTGTAGGAACAGTAAATAAGGTTGATGCTGAAAAAGACGAGGTAGAAGTGAGTATTCTGGTTATTCCATATACCTTCTTAGAGGCTTCACAAAGTAGTGTGGTTCTGCATTATCCTGGTGCCCAGAGCATCTGCCATTTTAAATTCTCAGAATGGGCTGATAAGACGATAGTGCCTGGCGACAGAATCTATATGTATATCACCAGCTTCCAGCAAACTGATAATAACGAGCCTAATCGCACATTCAACTGCCACGTAAAACCCTACGAGGAACGTGAACTCATAGTTAAGAAATCTGGATCCATCTATTATGAGGATCATCTTGGATGGTATATCTGGGATTCCTGGAATAAAGTCCGAATATATCCCATGAAGAATTTGGATGCGGCATTTATGCAAGAGGGACTAGAAGTTTACTTCACTGGTTATAATTACACAACTCCTTTAAACACTGGCTTTAGCTTTGTTGATCTGACTCAGTTGGTGAATAAGGCAGCAATGTTTAGAATGACTGACTATCAGGACTGGATTGTAGGCAAATGGAAGTTCATCAGCCAAGAGAATACACTCGAAAGTGAGGAATGGCGTCCTCATACTGTTGTATTCAAGGAAGGCGGTGAGTCCGAATACACATACGAAAACGAAACACGAAATAATATTTATTATTTCCTAAATAGTGCATTTTATCAGACTGATCTTCCTGTTGTATGTATCCCCAGTATTTTCAACATTCCTTATGTCTGCCATCTGGATGGCAATCGTCTTACCCTGGAAAGTCGCGACATCATTGCCCCCGGCAGGGAACATCCACTTTATGTTTATGAACGAATAGAGTAATTAGTTCATCTTTTAGTAATAGTAATTTAGTTAGGAAATTGCCCCATGACTAACACGGTTAATAGTAATTCCAAAGAAAAGTGCCACCCCGCAATAGGGTGGCACTTGTTTTTATTCTGGTAGTTTACCAAAACTTTATGCGTCAGGTTGCCATTTTGGTCATAAGTGTACTCAAGCGCTATTTCAGCGATGCATCTCTGAAGTAGAAAGTCACACCTTCGGAATTGGAAAGCTCGAGATAATAACTGTTTACACGGAAACTGTCCATGCTCCCGATATGGTTACAGTAGTAAATTGCTGAAGACTCTTTCTCTTTAGCAGTATCCTTGATAGTATTATACATCAACAGATTGCCAAAATACTGCAGACCATCTCCAGAGGTCAGATTTGCTTTTGTGGCATTGGCTTGATAAGAGCCCTCTAAAGAGCCGTTCCTGGTATGTACTTTCACTTTACCATCTTTTTCGAAGCTGATAGTGAGTCGATCATCGCCATATCTGTAACCTGCCTGATGATGCTTATTGTCTTCGGAAATATAGTTAGTCAGCGTCCATAAATGATGTTGCAGAGCATCGGCGCCATGTTCGAAATCCACAACCTTATCCACGACACGCCGCTCTATCGTGATAGTCTTTGATTCACGCTTTGGATAGACATCCCAGTAAAAGAGGTCTCTAATGACGTGGGGATAAGTATAGTTTGGGTTGACATTGCGCAGTATACCTATGTACATGCGATAGTGATCGCCCTCATCTATCAGATTGTATTTGTCAATAGACTCAGAGCCGTCAGCGCAGTAGCTTCTTCCCACAAGTATAGAATAGCGCTCAAAGTCCACCTCAGGCAATTGCTTGGTACCTTTATAAGCAGAAAGGAATTCCTCATTGCTGTTAATCAAATAACAAGGTTGGGCATCCCATTCTAGCTTTCCAAAGAAGCCAGGATAATCCTGTCCGCTATATAGTTCTTCTAAAAAGAAATTCGAAAGCTGATTCTGGGTCTCGTAATCTACATCTACCTTTTTCGGTGTTGTGTATACAACATCATCATCAATATCCATCTCATGATTATCACTACTATCACATGCTGTCAGCAGGAAGAGGGCTGACAGTAGGATGCCTATAGTTCTCATTGCTTTTCTCATTTTCCTTATGATTGTTTATTGCTTTCTATTCATATAACTGACCGCTGGGGAAAACCTTGCACGGGATGGATCTATTTTAAGATTGTTTAACCCGCAGAGTCTTTTAGCGGTTTGGTTCTGTTGCGGATGGAGCGGAGGCCGGCATCGGAGAGACCCATGATGTCGCAGACTTCCTTATCGGTCTTGCCCATCTCTTTGAGGAGCAGATAAATCAACTTGTGGTCCGTGAGGTTCTCTCGGCGAGGCTCTTTCCTCAGATGACTGATCAGTCGGTAGTTTGTGGCGGTGAAGTATTCGATGAACTTCTTCTCGTCATCAGCACTCCACTTCACGATGGGCCTGCCCTCCATGATGCTGTCGTAGAGCATACGGCCCTCACTGAGCCTCGGCGACTTCTCGTCCATGATCTTCTTGATCTCGTCGCTCAGCATTTCTATCTGTTGGCTGGCCCCCTCGCCCGACTCCTTCAGCAGACTAATCTGGTTCGTGTACTCCTGAATCTGCATCTGATGGTTCTTCAGCAGCAGCTTCTCCTTATACCTCTTGATGATGATATAGAGCGCCAGACCCACTACAATAACAAAAAGTCCGATGAGCGCCCACTGCCAACGGATCACCGTCTGATCCTTCTCATGCATCGCCACCTCATAGTCGAACCGCGTCTGCAAATCCTTAATCGTATCGTTCTTCAACTTATCATCGATGCTGTCGCGAATGGCAATGATTTCATTCACCCTTTCGCAGATACTATCCATCTTGCCACGCTTAATATCGAATTCTATGATATTGTGAAGGATATTGTCCTTAGGCGTGGCGTCTTGAACCAGTAAACCTTTCTTCCAATATTGATAAGCTTCATCAGGTTTCCCTTCATCATAAGCTATTTCTGCTAACCATTCATAAGTATTCGTAAGTTCTTTGTACGATAATGACTTCATTAAGAACTTTTTAGCTTCTTCTGGATTACTATCTCTATAAAGCAGACCTAAATTAGTAAGAATCAAAGGGAGTTCTTTTTTGTCAATAAACTTCGTGTACTTCTCCATTTGATGTAAATAATATAAAATACTATCTTCATTACCAGATTTCGAATGGGCAACCCCCATTCTATAATAAGAATACGCTATCCAATTCTTATTATTAACACGTTTGGCTAAATCTAATGCTTGTTTTGCATATTTGAGCTGAAAATCATAGTTTGCACATCTGCCATTCACAAAGGAGATACCTTCAGCCACCTTAAACTTATGACGTAAATTACCAGAATGTTCCGCTAATATTTCTGCCTTTTTAAAAAATATAATGGATCTTTGATAATCTCGCATTTTGTATGCATTAACAGCTTTATAATAATAAGCATCCGTCATTTTTTCATTGTCAGGATGCAGTTTATAAAACGAAATTACTTCATCTAATAAACTATCAGATGATTCCAGAGGCCTATTGACAAGATTACCCGTCTGTACCCTCAATAGATTAAAATGTGCAATATCCTCTGGACTATAGAAGTCTGTCTCATTCATCTGCATAACAAGATGATAGGCCGAATCGTTTAATTCCGTAACGACCAAAGAATCTATCTCTGCTAGATACTTATTAATGTTTGAGCTCTGACAGCCATACACCAATAATATCAAAACTAAAAAAAAGATACTTGCTTGTTTCATTTTCTTCTCTTTGACTGCAAAGATAACGAAAATCATCCAAATTCCACCAAAAAAAGCGTTGCAATTTAAGGGGTACTTGCAGGCGTAATGCGCTAAAATGCCCTGATTATAAGGCTATTAGCCTAATTTCCCCTTGCAACGCCACAAAACACACTATTTCCCCCTTATCCTTGCATAAATTGCAAAACTTTCTTAAATTTGCAACCAGTATATGCAAGGATCTAGTATATTTGCAGTTATAATAGTATAAACCAATATAAATTGTTTTATGAAAAGAGCTATAAAGTTATTCGGTTTCAGTCTGATGATGACGATTCTGCTTGTGGGATGTGACACAAACAGCGATGACGAGTTGACTGGTAATCCAAAGAATCCTAAAAAAGAGTATCCCCAAACTCCTACGCATTTCACAGAGCAAAATGATACTAGCGGAAAGAAAACAGGCCCTGACAGCATGGTTATTGACATGCTGCCTAAGACACAATACATCGAACTGACTCAGGAACAAAAGGCACTCGTAGCAAAGAGCAACGATTTCTCGTTCAACCTATATCGTGCCATTCATGCTGCAGACAATCAGAAGAGCAACATCACTTCTCCACTTAGTGTGGCTTATGTTCTAGGAATGCTCAACGACGGAGCTGCTGGTAATACGGCCAAAGAGATTTCACAGGTTCTGGGCTTTGGAGCCACCAAGCAGACCATCAACGAATACTGTAAGGCATTGATAGACCAAGCCCCAATAGCCGATCCCTCCGTTATTCTGCAAATAGCCAATATCGTAGCTGCTAATCAGGATGTTACGTTGGAGAAGGACTTTAAGAACGATATGCAGAACTATTATTCAGCCGAAGTAGCCTCGCTCGACTTCTCGAAGCAGTCATCAGTAGATTATCTGAACACATGGTGCAAGGAGAAGAGCGGAGGCATGATACCTTCTATTATCGATGCTCTGAGTCCTGAGGATCTGCTGGTATTGATGAATGCCGTGTATTTCAAGGCTACTTGGACAGAGAAGTTTGACGAGAAGGAAACCCAGGAGGAGGTATTCACCAAGGCAGATGGCAGCACCATCAAATTGCCGATGATGCATCGGAAAGCTCAGATCCATTATTGTACCAATGACGTTTATACAGGCATCTGGCTGCCCTTTGGTAGTGGCGACAGATGGAGTATGAAGGTATTGCTACCAGAAGAAGGAAAGACAATCGACGACATTGTGAAGAGCCTCAGTGGTGAATCTTGGGAAAATAACTACTGGCGGCATGCCATTGTAGACATTAAGATGCCACGTTTCTCTACCAAGAGCGACATTATGCTTAACGATATGGTGTCAAAGTTGGGTGCACCCTCTATCTTCGATCCTCAGAAGGCAGACTTCTCGCTGATGAGTAAGAACCAGAAGCAGTTCTATGTAAGTCAGATGAAGCAGAAGGCCGCCATTGAAGTGAACGAAGAGGGTACAAAGACCACTGCGGTAACAGTTTCCATGATGGCAGGCTCAAACATTGTCAATGGTAAAGGTGAGTTCCATGCCAATCGTCCGTTTGTGTATGTTATTCAGGAGTGGAGCAGTGGTGCCATATTCTTCATAGGAACATTCCAAGGCAATTAGTAATAGATAATAAGATAGTTTTATGAAACGAGCATTCAAAACATTAGGAATCTTCCTGTCGGCCTTCTTCCTGCTGACAGCATGCAGTAGTGATGATGCATTAGGAGAGTTTAATGAGAATGGTGAATTTGTGATTAAGGATAAGCAACAAGTATCCTTGGCTGAATTCAACAGTATCACCAATGGCTATGGTTGGTATGAAGCCGAGACGCATGAGATTCTCGACAATGGACAATACAAAAAGAATGACTATTGGAAAGGCATGGCTGGAGGAGGGCCTTCAAAGTACGAGTTCAAGGATGGTATAGCCACCTTGTTTCTTTATATGGACGCATTTCCTGCTGATACTTATAGCAAGTATTCTCTACGCTATGAAGAAAACACAGGCAAAGTATTCTTCGATAATCAGGAGCAGTTTACTGTTTTGTCTATGAGCAGCAATGAGATCTGGGTAATCAAGAAAGGTGGGCAAAGAGGTGATGGAAACGGCAATATGAAACAGATATACCTCTATGCTAAGCTACAGAAGATGACGGACGAGGAGCTGCAGAGTGCCAGGAATGATTTCTGGCTTAATACTGCAGATTTGAATAGAGATATTACACGCAAAGATATATGCCACAAGTGGGTACTGACGCATGTTAATGGCAATATGGTTAATAACAACATGAAAAGTTCCTATGATTTCAGGAGCAACGACTTTTACTATATTACCTTCTATCCTGATGGTACGCTGGAAGGCAAGAGCAGTACGATTCACTTCAAGGGAACTTATGTTTATGATCCAGAGCAGCCCATTCCTTATGGCGGAGGAGGACTTGAAGTTCCAATCCAGTTAATTCCCGATGAAACTGAGGGCGAATGGCCTTTGATGTTTCAGGATTTGCCCAAGATGAAATTCGCCTCCTTCTGGTATGCCTCCTACCTGTCCCTCTCCATCGACAATCAACATTATTATCAGTTCATCCGTGGAATAGAAGAATAAGGTAATTCCAAAGAAAAGTGCCATCCTGCAATAGGGTGGCATTTTTATGGTGCAAAGATTACTTTATTCTCCGAATCAAGGCTTTGGGGCACATTCTTGTATCCCAGATGTCAACAATGTGAACTGTATCCTCTGATTCCTCATAATAGTGGATTAGCTTGAAGCGACGATTCATCAAGTGACACATCCTGTATAGTTTCTTTCTACCCGTCAGAAGTTCCTCTGGCGGGTATGATTCAGGGTAATGTTCTAATCGCCATTCCTTAGCATTTCTTTCGTTAAGCCAGCGTTGCGCTGTTGTTTTTCCAAATTCCCTATATGCATATTCAACGTGTTCGTTAAGAGCACGCTCTGCTATTTCATCCCAGATTATCTTAGCCATGGGAACTTCTCATATAGGTGTAGTGTTACCTCGTCTGAAGTAACCCATTTCACTTCTCCTTTTTCCAGTCTCTCTTCAAATTCCTGAATTCTTACGATGGCCTCTTCTTCAGAGGCAGGCCCTAAGATGGGGTATTTGTCCCAGTCAAGATTATCGATCCAATCATGGACTTCAGTGATGCCATCAACAGAGCGAGGATAGTCAATAGCAGCTTCTACCACGGGCTCGCTGACCTTGCCTACGCTCTCTTCTTCATCTATATGAGGATATCTCTTTTCTTCCATTTCTTTAGATTTGATGGTGCAAAGATACGAAAAATCCCCAAAACTTCAAAGTTTTTGAGGATTTTTTCGCTTAAATGCACATACTCGAGGTGGTACCGAGGGAATATAAACATCCCCCGCCACTGTGACGGGGGATTCTTGTTATTTCCTTTTGTTTTTTAACGCTTTTTGGACGCTTGTTTGCTCTTGGCTGGAACACTCTCTTTGATTCTCTTTAATACCAACATATCCTTGCTACGACTGGCAAACAGATCGAACAATTGCTTTAGCGTGTCATACTTATCAGAAGTATAAAGAACATTGTTTAATTTGAAAAGATATTGTATGGTCAGAACATCACTACTGGCCAAATCATAGGCAATATGGCCAGAGATAGTATTATCAGATGATACGACCATTATTCGCTCTGGAACTTCATCCAACTCCCAACCACTAGGTAGCTTCATACGAATGTTCATGCTAAAGAACTGTTTGAAAGGGAATTCAACAGGCAATAAGCGCTCAGAAGAAAGATAGGGACTGTTACGTATAGGAATATCTGGGAATGGATTAATGTACATCACATCTCCTGCCAAATCTCCCGACTTCTTAAAATGTATTGTTTCTTTAACTGTCGGAGAAAACTCCTTATGACCAGTCATTTGACATTCTATGATTTCTATGTCGTTTTCCTTAGCCTTTTGACCTACAAATGCTATACTATCATTTGCATTTCCAAATGCCTCACGTTCATTTGCTGCGGTATTACCAGTATAAACAACTGTCTCTGTTCCATCTAATACACCATCAGCAGAGAGACTGGCTTCCATGTCAATGATAGTTTTACCGTCTCCGATTTTCTGTAGGTTCACCCATTTACCCTGTTCCCCTTTTTGCAAGATGCGAGCCTGGTCGGAATAGAGGTTTGGAGGCAGTACATTCAGATATCCGTTATTGGCTGAGGCATCAAGATACAACATTGAAGCCCCATTAGGAATACCCACAATGAATGTATTAATCTTGTTCAGACTCGGATATGACTGTGGCAGATGGCCATTTGCTCTTGTACTCATAATAACAGGCACTGCTTTTACACCAACATCACCCAGCATATTAATTAGGATCATATTAAGGTCGGCATTTGAGCCACTTCCCCTTTTGATGACATCTGAAGCAGGATGTGGCGATAAATCATATTTACCATTCCATGCAAGTTTATTCCTAAGCAGAGTAAAGGTTGCGCAGACCTTATCTTTTAGGTCTTCCATATTCTTAATACCGAGCTTTTCCAGCTCATCACGGTATTTACTATGATCCTTCATTCGTCCACCAAATTCAGGATGAGAGAGTAGCTGATCATCTATCTGGTCCCATGTTTTTCTTATCTCATGATATACCTGATCAGGCGTATAGATGCCCTTTAGTTCTGCGGTCACCTTAGTGGTATAATCGTGTATATTCCAGATAAATTCGTCTTTCTTTAGGGCAGGCATATCCCGACCAATACAGGTGTAGATATTTGTTTTGCATGTACCATACTCTGAAAGATTGTTTGTGGTGGCCTTGTATTTGATGGCCCCCTCCGTTACTTCATTCTCAATTGGTTTGATTCCATTGACCTCAACATTAAACATGAATAATGTGGGAATATTCAGTTCGTATTTGGTATATGCTACAGGAATATCCTCCTGGGCATACCAATCATAGATATGGTAATATATATTACTGTGGATTGTGTATTCATATTCAATGACCGTTCCTACTTTAACCTGAGGAACGGCAACCTTTGCCAAAATATAGTCCTCGTTTAATCGTTCAGTGTGAATTTTCTCTTTGTTGATCTTTGTCTTGGAGAGTTTCCCGTTTTCCATATTATAGGCTGTTGCACTGAATTCTGTGACACTCTCCTGAGCATTCTGCTCTTTTTCATTAAATATATAGCGGAAACTAATATTTGCATATTCTTTTCCTTCATCCTTAAGAATCTTTATTCTCTTTTTTACCTGATAATCTACGAAATAGTTGAAATAGTCTATCGTATATGAGACTGTTGTTAACTGACATAGTACAACGGCACTTGCATCTGGGTCGTTTTCATACACAGTCATCACGAGTTCTTCATTAGTAGGCTTGCCAAATTTAAGATTCTGAGCATTAATAATCCCACAAATAGTTGTCAAAAACAGTACTGCAATAATTTGTTTCATAATGTTATTGTTTTTAGTTGATCTTCTTCAATACGACTTTCTGTCCGTAGGCGGTATTCACTTTCTTCATAAACTCGATAAAACGGGAATATGATGACTGATCATAGGTGCCAGACCTGACTAATAAGCGATTGTTTATTATTATCTGCGAACCTTTACGTTTTATGACGGAATAAAAACTTGCAAAAGGCTCGTTTATTATCACATCGGATGGCGTTGCTTCAATCTCGCTCCCTTCTGGTAGGGTGATAATAATCTCGTCTTCATCACAATAACCCGTTTCTATATAGAATTCTTCTTTTCGTTCTTCATCCACAGCTGGGATAGATGTATCCCGCCTTTTGGGGCAGACAGGAACAAATAGACGTTTTCCTGTTGCTGTTGTATAATTCTTACTCCTGACATGTGCATCAAGACTTAAGACTGGACCTTCCATCTTAAACTCACTCTTATCTATTTCTGCTTGTGGAGCATATAGCATACGGAGAATAGCCTTCTTCTGTTCATCACGTCCCATCTTATAAACAGGAATACGACTTTCCATCCTCAAATTATAGAATACCGATGACACATCAATATCCGCGATACCAGAACCATCTAATTGGAGACGGATTTGATTCCTTGCCAGATTCGTACTGTCGGGATAAGCAGGTATATGAACCAGTCTGCCACCAGCCCTGCTCACTTCAATGGCATCATGTCCGGCAATATCCCCGTGAACATAACCAAAAGGAAGTTGTGGATTTGTACATTCCAACCAAAGCGTATCGTTTTTCATGGGTACTTGTAATATGACATGGTTCATTTGTCCAACGCTGGCAAAGTCTTTCAATAATTGGCGATTTGTAGTACTAATGGTGGTATAGTTTGAGGTTATCCCAACCTCCTGCAACATAGCCCGCATAAAATTAGTCAAACCTTTACAGTCACCATATCCGCTACTGCATACATCGATGGCAGAAGCAGGGCGTTGCCCTCCAATACCAAAGAGAATAGCTACATAGCGAGTCTTTTTCCCAAGAAGGTTATAAATGGCTTCTACTTTCTGACGATCATCTCCTAAGCTATCAGTTAACTGGTGAATCTCGTTGCGGATATCTTCAGGCAAGATGTCTCTGCCTCTTAACATTCCAAATTGCCACATACCAAAATCTTTCCAGTTACTGAGGCTGCCTTGGGTCTCATAATACACGAAAAGCGAAGGTGCGAAATAGGCAATTGGCACTCTGTCATAAATAGGGCGGGTGTATGGTATCTTTTTTACTCTTGGAATATCTGTCATTTCGAGCGAGATAACCTGTGCACCAGCTTTGTTTTTATAGACTTCTGCGGATTGGCTGATATTCTTTAATGTATATCGGACACCTAGTTCTTGGGGCGCCGCCAGATGATAAGCAGCTCTTTTCACATCTACATTATAGTCGGTCTGTGGACAGAATGGGGGAAACTCTACGAGATCATCCTTACAATCCAGTTCCCATTCGTACGTAACTGTAACAGGAAAAGATGAAGGGGTATACTCAAGATACATGATATAGTCATCAATGGCAAGATAAGGAGAATATTCAGTTTTCTTCAGATCTTTTATCTTCATCTTTCTGATAATGTTTCCCGATGCATCAGTTACTTGCCCTTTAAAACTTATCAGTTGGTTTGAGTTACTACAAGTACACGAGAAGAAGCCGAAATCACTTGCACTCTCATGTAGGATTGTTGTTGTCTTTTTGAAATGCATCACTGCATGCGTCAGTTTATCACAAATAATGTCAGTAGAATAATCCTCTACCACAGCCTTCTGAGCTGATACGGGCAAGAGAGTCGTCAATAGTATAAAAATGTATGACAGTCTTTTTACGTATTGCTTCATATTCTATTATTTTATTATATATAACTGACCGCTGGGGAAAACCTTGCACGGGATGGATCTATTTTAAGATTGTTTAACTCGCAGAGTCTTTTAGCGGTTTGGTTCTGTTGCGGATGGAGCGGAGGCCGGCGTCGGAGAGACTCATGATTTCGCAGACTTCCTTGTCCGTCTTGCCCATTTCTTTCAGGAGCAGATAAATCAACTTATGGTCCGTGAGGTTCTCTCGGCGAGGCTCTTTCCTCAGACGACTGATCAGTCGGTAGTTTGTGGCGGTGAAGTATTCTATGAACTTCTTCTCGTCATCAGCACTCCACTTCACGATGGGCCTGCCCTCCATGATGCTGTCGTAGAGCATACGGCCCTCACTGAGCCTAGGCGACTTCTCATCCATGATCTTCTTGATCTCGTCGCTCAGCATTTCTATCTGCTGCCTGGCCCCCTCGCCCGCCTCCTTCAG
>JAEEGK010013184.1_pt1 | contig 18666 bp, 18 predicted proteins | sample 8958771 | NCBI WGS metagenome assembly JAEEGK01 (sample SAMN16246547, study PRJNA631951) | gut metagenome | biome: gut microbiome; feature: rumen; material: SC-attached | host: Bos | place: Iran: Karaj | collected 2018-10
TAGAATATATTGATGTTTGAATGTACATTGATTATTCGTTTGCAAAGGTAATAACAATTCTTGGATTATCCAAAAGAGATCACGGGGTCGGTTCTACTGATCATTTTTTACGTTGAAAATTTGGATGTTGGATCATGGGGAGTTAAGAACGATGTGTAATACAGAAACTTCAAAAAGTGATCAGTAGAACCGACCCCGTGATCACGACCCCGTGATCAAGATTTTATTTTGCTTTGTGATGCTGACAGTTACTCTGCAAAGAGGAAGTCTTCTGGGAGCAAGCCTGGTGAGAGAGGTACGTCCACCTCATCGTCTGTGCCGATGGTCAGTCCGGTATCGCCCCCGTCGATGGTATTGACGAGTGAGCTGCCTGTCAGAATCGACTGACAGGTGGTCAGTGTTATCACGTCCATCCGTGGATTGATATATTTCTTTTTCATAGTCACTTACTTTATAATCACCTTTTTACCTTTGTTGATATAGATGCCTCGGGGCAACTGGCTGCCGGTCATTCTGCGACCGCCCAGCGTATAGAAGACATTGCTGTCCTCGCCAGTGAGCACCGGTATGCGCTCCAGCGTTTCTATTCCCGTCACCTCACCGTCGCCGAAGTCGAGCACGAATCGGGTTGCGGCGGCATCGGCTCCCGCAGCGGCACCCTTCAGCATGAAGGCTGCACGGCAGCTCTTCAGTGTGGTGTTCGTATTCAAACATCTTGATGTGCTGTTCGCTGGTCAGCTTGCCAAAGAAGCAGTACAGGTATTTCAGTAGCAGCTTGTAGTCAATCATGAACCTGTCGCCATCCCAATGCGAATAACGGCGCAGCTTGGCACACTCGTCTATAAAGCTCTCGGTTATCTTGTTCTTATCCGTCATGGTCAGCGCCAGCTTCTCCTTGTCTACACCCTGAATCTCCTCGCCATTAGGCACCTCCGCATACTTCAGTATACCGCCTGACAGCATTTCAGCCGTTAAGTCCTTGGGCAAGTCCACGTACAGCTTGTGTTTCAGCCAGTGCGCCGTCTTTGTCATGGTTTCGAAGTTGGCCACCAGCACATTCCTGCAACTCAATCGCGTCTTGCTGTTCAGCTGTCTGACCAATGTTATGTTGATGCTGTCCACCAGTTGCTGTATGCTTTTTCCCTGGTATTCAATAACCCATGTGTCCTTGGTGTCCATGTTGTCGCACGTATTCAACATATGCTCCAACATCAGGAGTTGACTTAGCTTCGCCATAGCGTTCTCCCTCCTTTCTTGCAGTTTGTGTTAACACTCGTGTTTTCATTTCGGAAACCAAAGTCAGATTAGCGCCACGCAAAGAACAGAAGCTATGGACACCAGCAGAAAAATTACGCGGACAAGGGCAACCACACCCCCTAACGGTAATACTGTCAATGCCCACGCTTCTGCATACGTGAGCTGACAGCTTTCGATCTATCGTTATTCGCGTTAAGTGGTTATTTGAGGCGCAACGAAGCTTTCAAGCTGTGTTCTTATATCTCGCTAATCTGGGTGCAAAGATAAACAAATTATCTCATTGCACCAAATAATCCCAATATTTTATGGGTCTTCGAGCATTCTGATGCACCATCTGTTCTCATGTACCATTATTTTTTTCAGTTTTATTTTGTTGTTTCGATAATAATTCTTATTTTTGCAGCGTCCAAGTAGAGGCTGTGCCCGCTACTATAAATAGGATAAATAACTTTAGTTATATAGAAGTAAACTTAATTGGTAGAAGTTATGGAAAGCGTACAACCGACAGTTTTCAATCCTGCCCAGCTCTATCTGCTGGATTTGTTTTCGCGCGTTAAGAGTGACGAGGAACTGAATGATATCAAGCAGCTCGTTACTGACTATTATGCCAAGAAAGTCGACGAACTCACTAAAAAGATGTGGGAATCGGGCGAACTTGACCAGAAACGTCTTGACGAGATTAACAAAACGGACCTTCATCAGTGGCTGAGAGAACAGAAAGCAAAGGAAAATATAGAAGCGTAAGTAATGCGTATCGTTCTTGACACCAATAGCCTCATCCAGTGTGTGGCATACAACAGCGTGTATCGTAGGGTTTGGCAGTCTGTCTTGAATGGACAAAATACCCTGTGTGTCACCAGCGAGATTCTTTTTGAATATGAAGAAATCCTGGGCCGATACTTCAATCCCCAATTTGCCGAGACCGTCATCAACGCTTTTATGGAGAGTAAGCATGTAGTGCGGGTCAATCCTACTTACCATTTCAACCTCATCACTGCCGACCCCGATGACAACAAATTTGTTGACTGTGCCATACAAGCTAATGCGCGATACATTGTGACCAACGACCACCACTATGACATACTGCGGCAGATTGACTTCCCGAAAGTGGGAATCATTAAGCTGATGGATTTCCTGCTGATGATTCATGGCTAATACCTCATTCAAGCGTTAAGAGTTTTTTACGATAATATTCATATTGCTTTCTTCGCTGACATCAGCCATCATACTTCATACATCTACGTAAAACAGGTGCCAGTCCCTTATGTCTTCAAATTTTCTTCGTACCTTTTAGATAAGGTACTTTCGTTCGAAAAAACAAAAAAACTTGTTTTTTCTTGTTTTTTTGCTCACTTATTCGTATTTTTGCGCCTGTTATATTAAGTACTTCCTCTTTAACTCCCGAAAGTTAAATTAACAAACAATATGAAAAAGATTATGAATTGGGTGCTCGCCGTCACCCTGACCATCAGCTGTACACTGGTACTGACATCATGTTCCGATGACTCAAGCGACAATCCCGTCGCACTGAGTCAGAGTCGCGTGGGCTATTCCGCCTGGGGCACGCAAGTCAGTTACACCCACTGCGAGCCGCTGCCCAAAACGGGGACGCCCGAGTTTGTCCGTGGCTCGTGGGAGGTGAACGACGGCATCCTGCAACATAAGAAATGTGAGGAGGCGCCGCTGGCTATTTGCAAATATGTCATCACCTCTGACCACTACACCATCCATTGCACTGCCCGCAAAGACAGCGGTCCGGAGGGTTTCATTATCGTGTTCAACTATGTGGATACCCAGCACTATTGCCAGCTCAACTTCGGCACCAACGGCAACACACAGCATGCCATTGAACAAATCAGCGGCGACAGCAGGACACAGACGACAGTGCGCACCGGCAGCGTAGAGACAGGAAAATGGTATGACGTGAAACTTACCGTAGCCGGCGACAACGTTAAAGCGTGGCTCGATAATGAAATAGTGTTTGACATAATACTCAAAAAAACGCCCTAAAATGGTGTAACATTTATCAATAACTCATTATTATTAACATCTAAACCCAAACAATTATGCAAAAGAATTTTGTCCATTGGATGTTCGCCGCTATCCTCGTTTGCGGCGCAAGTGTGTTCACATCGTGTTCGTCGAACGACGATAACCCCACACAGCCCGACCTGAATGTGGCCGAAAAGATTATAGGTAAGTGGATGGTGGAAGAACTGGACGGTCAGGCATGTCCTACCAACCTGAAAGCTGTCATCACATTCCTGTCACCGACAAAAGCATACGGTAGTCTTTCTGATTACTATAGCGAATCGTGGAACAACCATGCCTCAGCCGATGTCATTATCAATGGCAATGATGTGACGCTCACTGCATTCGAAAATGAGCACATCAAACATGTAACGGTGGCTAACATTTCCTCAATTACAGCCAATGACATGATGTTGAAATCTGACTGGAAAGTCTTTGTTGATGGCGACCAGGTTATCAATGAAGTATATGACAAGGAGCGTTATATCCGCATATCCGACGACTACGAAAACGACATCATTGGTACTTGGGAGGGCAAGGTAACCAGCAGCGAAGACGAACACACCGATGGCGAACTGCACCGCTGGGAGTACAAAGCCAACGGCACCTACGTATATTATAGCAAGGAGAACGACGAGTGGAAGGCTGGTAACGATGTCATGGCGGACTATTTCGTTGATGGCATTCTGCTCTGCACCCGTTGGAAGAAGACCATCGACAGCAATGAACTGCGCGAATGGTGGGAGATTGAGAGCATCAAGGACGGTGTGATGAAGTGGAAGGCCCTGCGTATGCGTGAGGATGGCACCACCTATACCGCCACCTTCGAGATGACCAAGGTACAGTAATCACTGTAAGAAGTAAGAAGGACGGACGCAGATTGCGCCCGCCCTTTTTAGTTATCTATTTGAACGACATTATATGCCTAATCCACCATCGAAGGCTAAGCCTACGGCCTTGGACTGCTGGATGCGAGAGTAGGGGGGGACGTCGTTGGTAACCCAGATGTTGCCACCGATGACGGAGTGGTGGCCAATGGTGATGCGACCAAGGATGGAGGCATTGGAATAGACGGTGACATAGTCTTCGATAATAGGGTGGCGAGGTATGTTGAGCATGTTGCCGTTCTCGTCGTACTTGAAGCTCTTGGCACCGAGGGTGACGCCCTGATAGAGGGTGACGTGATTGCCGATGATGCTGGTTTCGCCAATGACGACACCTGTGCCGTGGTCGATGGCGAAGTATTCGCCAATCTGTGCGCCTGGGTGGATGTCGATACCCGTCTTGGAGTGAGCTTGCTCCGTGATGATACGGGGTATGACGGGTACGTTGAGTTCGTGCAGCTTATGGGCAATGCGGTAGTGGGTCATGGTGTTAACTACTGGATAGCAGAAGATGACTTCGCCATAGTTGCGGGCTGCTGGGTCGTTGTCGAACATGGCCTGCACGTCGGTATATAGCAGACGCTTGATTTCGGGCATGGCGTCGATGAACTCCATGGCCAGTCGTTCGGCTTCCTGATAGACCTGCTGTTTGGTGCGTGTGTTCTCGCAATCCTCGCAGAATTGCAGACCATGGGCTATCTGCTTGACAAGCAGACGTGCCAGCTCCTGCATGTGGACGCCGATGTTGTATGAACGCAGCGTCTCGTCGGGCTGGCGCTGATTGAAGTAGTCGGGGAAGATGATGTTCTTTACCAGCGACACAATCTGTTTGACCTGCTCGACTGAGGGCAGGGGGGCCTCTATGGCGGGCATCATGCTGACCTCCTGTTCGCTAAGCTTGGACAGCAAGTCAACAGTCTTCAGCAGTATGTTGTTATTGTTGTTCATTGCAGTGTATGTTGGTCGAAATAGTTTTGGACGTCCTCTTTATAGGAGTCGGAAATGGGGATGAGGGTTTCGCCAAAGACGATGCGCAGTCGATCGACCAGGCTGGCCTTAGGCATGTGGACAATCCAACTGCGATGGGTGCGCAGGAACTCTGGATGGGGCAGGTAGTCCTCAAGTTTCTTCATGTTCATGAGCGACATAATCCTGCTACCGTCTTCGAGATAGAAGCGTACGTAGTCCTTCAGCCCTTCGATATATTGGATGTCGTCGAGGGACACGCGGATAAGTTTGTAGTCACTCTTGACGAACATAAAACGATCGCGAACGGTAGTTGTGTGTTGCTGATTGGCACTGAACCAGTCGAGGGCCTTGTTGGCTGCCTTCAGGAAGTCGTCGTAAGAGATGGGCTTCATCAGGTAGTCGAGGGCTGATACCTTATAGCTTTCGATGGCATACTGTTGGAAGGCCGTCGTAAAGATAATCTTGGTGTTGGAAGGCAGAATCTTAGCAAACTCGATGCCTGACAGTTCGGGCATCTGAATGTCGAGGAAGAGCAGTTGGACGGGATTGTCGCGCAGCTCTTTCATTGCTTCCAGTGCACTGCCGTAGGTGCCAACCAAATTCAGGAAAGGGGTTTTGATGGCATAGCTCTTCAGCAGTCCTGCTGCCAAAGGCTCGTCGTCGATAATAGCACATTTGATAACCATATCTCAATTCTTTATAATTATTGTCGTTATTATTTTATTCTTTCGTGTCAATGACGATGCGTGAGCGATAGATGCCGTCGTCGGTAGGACCATGCTCCCACTGGTAATGGTCGGGGTAGGTGAGTTCAAGGCGACGCTGCACCTGTACGAGTCCGATGCCGTGACCACTGTGGTCGTTGGCAGTCTTCGGATGGTTGGAGTTCTGAATGTCGCAGACAATCTGGTTGTCGGCACTCTCAATCTGAATATGTATGAACGAGGGTTCGGAGGGGCTGACGCCATGCTTGAAAGCATTCTCGACCAGCGAGATGAAGACCATGGGTGCCACCTCCAACTGAGGATTGGCAATGAACGTCTGGAACTTGACATCGACAGAATCGGACAGACGAATGCGCATCAGGTTGACGTAGTTCTGCAGGAATTCCACCTCGTCGCTCAGTGCTACCTTGGGCTGCTGGTAGTCGTAGAGAATGTGGCGCAGCATCTTGGACAACTCCTGTATGGCCTGCTGAGCCTTGGGGGTGTCGAAGGCGGTAAGGGCATAGATGTTGTTGAGCGTGTTAAGCAGGAAGTGGGGATTGATCTGACTACGCAAGTTGCGCAACTCGGCAGTGGCGCGTTCAGCCTCTACCTCCTTCAGCTTCTGGTCGGTAGTCACCCAACGGCGTGCCAGAGCCAATGCGGTGGCACCACCAGCGAAGATGGCCAGATTGAGGCTGTTGCGTGCGATGTACGAGATGGTGCCGATAGCATCATCGGGTATATTGGAGTTTGGCACATAAATGGAGTTGACATAGACCATCCAGAAATGCAGGATGGTACCCAGCGTGGTCAGCAACAATACGTTGATGAGCAGGTCGTAGCGGTGCTTGCCGCGAACGAACAGTTTGGGAGCCAGTACAACATAATTGAGGTAGAACACAATCATCTGGAACAGTGGCGTCATGCACGTCATCAGATAGTGCATGAAGTGGAAGCCCGTGCCTCTCCAATAGGTCAGGGGCGACAGAAAGAGGAACGCCCACAGCGCCATGTGGCACGCACCTGCCAGATGCTTGTTGATGTCGAAATAACTCTTTTTACTCATGACGGATTGCTTCTATAGGATCCATATTGGCTGCCTTCTGGGCAGGAATATAACCGAACAGTACGCCAATGCAGACGCACACCAGGAAGGACACGTAGATGCTCCACGCGGGCACGCTGCTGGGCATGCCGAATGAACCGAGAAAGGCGCTGGCCGAGCACCCGACAAGGATGCCTATCAGACCACCTGTGACGGAGATGAGTACGGACTCGATGAGGAACTGGAGCGAGATGACGGGACCCGTAGCACCCACAGCCATACGCAGGCCAATCTCCTTGGTACGCTCGGTAACGGACACGAGCATGATGTTCATGATGCCGATACCAGCCACCAGCAATGAGAAGGCTGCAGCGACGACAAGAATCAGCGTAACGGTATCCATCGTCGATGACATCGTCTCCATCATCTCAGCCTGTGAACGGATGGTGAAGTCGTCGGCAACCTCGCCTTTCAACTTGTGGTTGTCGCGCAGCATCTGTGTCAGCTCCTCGATGGCAGCATCGGACAACTCCTCAGTGAGTGCCGAGCAGACGATGCTGGAGAAATAGGTCTGTGCGGCAATACGCTTCATGACGGTGGTGTAGGGGGCAATGATGACATTGTCCTGGTCCATGCCCCACGAGTTGTAACCTTTTGCCTTCAGCACACCAATGACGCGCATGGGAATACTCTTGAAGCGGATGGTCTTGCCAATGGGGTCGTGTCCGTCAAATAGCTCTTTGACCACCGTTGCACCAATCAGACATACCTTGGCGGCCTTCTTGATGTCCTCCTCGGTATAGCACTCGCCTTCCTCAATGGTCCACTGACGGATGTCGATATATTCGATGGACTCGCCATACATCGACGAGGTGGTATTGTTGTTGCCGTAGATGGCCTGTCCGCTGGCAGTGACCTCGGGCGACACCTTCGACACGAACTTCTTCTCGCGCATGATGCGTTCGTAGTCGGCCATCTTCAGCGTCTGCATAGCCGAGGGGTCTTGGCGCACACCACCACGCATATCGGCACCCGGACGGATGGTCAGCAGGTTGGTGCCCATCGTCGACAGCTCTTGACGGATGCTCTCCTTCGAGCCCTGTCCGATAGCCATCATGATGATAACGGCTGCCACACCGATGATGATACCCAGCATCGAGAGGAACGAGCGCATCTTGTTGTTGGCGACGGCCTTGAGGCTAACCTTAAATAAATTCGTTATGTTCATAATTTCACTACGTTCATTATGACTTTTGTCACGACTCGGCAAAATTCGAACAGGTTCGATTTTGCTCTCGCTGTTCCAAAAGTTCATTTTTTTTAATCGTCCACGGGTGCTGGCAACTTGGCCAAGGCCTCTGCTGCCGACTTGATATTCGTATTGACGGTATCCTCGCGAATCTTGCCATCGCGCAGATTGATGTTGCGTGAGGCGTATTCCGCAATCTCAGGGTTGTGGGTCACGAAGATAATGGTGTGACCCTGTTTGTAGAGTTCCTGGAAGAGCACCAGCATCTCGAACGAGGTGCGTGTATCCAGGTTACCAGTAGCCTCGTCAGCCAACAGCACGGCAGGCTCGTTGACCAAGGCACGGGCAATGGCTACGCGTTGCATCTGACCACCCGACATCTGGTTGGACTTATGTTCCAAACGGTCGCCCAATCCCACAGCCTGCAGGGCCTTGACAGCAGCCTCGCGACGCTGACGAGCATCGTATTTCGAGTTATACATCAGGGGCAACTCCACATTCTCTACAGCGGTGGTCTTAGCCAGTAGGTTGTAGTTCTGGAACACGAAGCCAATCTTCTGGTTGCGCAGGTGGGCACGCTGAGTCTTCGACATGGTGCGCACGCTAATGCCATCAAGATAGTACTCGCCAGAGGTGGGGGTGTCAAGACAGCCTAACTGGTTGAGCAGCGTCGATTTGCCTGAGCCCGAAGTACCCTGAATGGTCACAAACTCGCCCTCGTAGATCTTGAACGAGACACCACGCAACGCCTTCACCGTCTCAGAGCCTACCTGGAAGTAGCGCTTGACGTTCTGCAGCTCTATGACTACTTTGGGACCCACCCCGTCCCCTCCCGCACGGGAGTGGTCTTGAGTTTCCTGTTGCTTATTGATATTATTCATAAATATATTTTTTACTATTTCATGCTCCCCTCCCGCACGGGAGGGGTTGGGGGTGGGTATTACCTTCTCGGCTGCTGACCACCAGCGTTACCGCCTTGCTGTCTGTTGTTACGCGGACGCGGCATGAAGGGGTTCTGGGCTTGCTGACCAGGTGCTTCCATTTCGCCACCGGTAATCTTGAAGTCGACCAGTACCTCAGTACCTGCACTGATACCACTGGTAATCTCGGTAAGCATACCGTTCGAGGTGCCAACCTCCACAGCGTGAGCCTTGAAGGTGTTGCCCTCCAGCGTCCACACTTTGGTCTTGGCCTCTACGTCCTCAATCTGCTGACCATTCTTGAGCAGTGCCTCGTTGGGTACAAAGCGCAGTGCCTTGGCGGGAGCTGCCAGCACGTCGTTCTTCTCGAGGGTATAGATAGTGACATTTGCCGTCAGACCGGGTTTCAGCTTCAGATCCTTGTTGGGAGCCGAGATGACGACCTCGTAAGTCACCACATTGCTCGATGTGGTAGCCTGCTGGCGTACCTGCGTCACCTGTCCTTCGAACCTGTCTTCAGGGAAAGCGTCAACGGTAAACGTCACACGCTGACCTTCCTTCACACCACCGATGTCGGCCTCGTCAATATCGGCAATCACGCGCATATCCGTCAGGTCTTGGGCAATAGTGAACAATTCAGGTGTATTGAACGAAGCAGCCACCGTCTGGCCTTCCTCAACGGCTTTCGACAGCACTACACCATCGATAGGAGAGGTAATAGTAGCGTAACCCAGATTGGTCTGAGCCTTCTGCACGCTCTCACGACTGGAGGCTACCGACTGGCGGGCCTTGTCGTACGACAGACGGGCACTCTCGTAATCGTTGGCAGATACGAGGCCTTTGTCGAACAACGTCTGATAACGGTTGAAATTGGATGTCTCGTAGTTCAGCGTGCTCTGGGCGCTGGTAAGGTCGGCCTTGGCACGATTCAGTTCGCTGATAAGATTGGTTTTGTCGAGTTCGGCAATAACCTGACCTTTCTTTACCACAGAGTTATAGTCGACATAGAGTTTCGACACGATACCAGACACCTGTGTACCTACGGTCACTGAGGTCACGGGCTCAATGGTACCTGTGGCCGTAATCGAGGTGCTGATGTTCTGCTTCTCGACCTTGGCCGTTTCAAACTCAACGGTTTGTTCTTTCTTGCCACCTGACATGAACCAGATGACGAGGGCTACGAGCACAACGGCTACGACGCCTATCCATACTTTCTTGTTCTTCATATCTTAAATTTTATTTTTCTCTTACATCATCCATCTTACATCTTACTTCTTCCATCTTACTTCTTCCATCTTACATCTTACATCTTACATCTTACTTCTTCCATCAAATCTTAATCGTTCCATTTTGATAGAACTTCAGCAGCTGTTGAGAAAGAATGGTCGTGTACTTCGACTGCAACTTGTTCTGCTGGGCTGTCAGCAACTTGTCCTTGCCAGTCAGCAACTCAACAATATTCTTCAGTCCAAGATTGAACTGTTCGCTCAGCAGGTTATAGCTCTCCTGCTCGCTCTCAACCGTTGCCAAGGCTGAACGGAACTTCTGCTGATTGTTGATGGCGTCGAGCCAGAGTTCTTCGACCGTGCAGTACAGTTCGTGCTGCTCGTTGTCGTAGTTCACGTGGGCCTGCTCCTGTGCGATACGGGCTTTGTTGACGCTGGTCTTAGTACGACGGGCATCGAAGATGGGCACGTTGATAGCAACACTGGCTGTGAGGTCAAAGTTGTTCTTCATCTGGGTGCCCCACGCCAATGAGGACATGCTGTTGGTAGATGTGCCGAGGCCACCATTGACAGTGACAGTGGGCAGTGCACCGGCTTTGGCAATCTTCATCTGCAGATTGCTCGACTCAATGCCAAGCAGGGCATTCTTGATTTCAGGACGCTGGGCCATGGCTGCATCAAAAACGCTGACCAGCGAGGGAATCTCAGCCAAAGCCTGCTGGTCGGAAGTAGAGGGGATAGCCACATCGAACACTGTGCCTGCATCCAAGTCCAGAGCCTGTTTCAGCTGCAACTTATATTTGGCTAACTGTGTCTCAGACTCTACGATGCTGTATTCGCTGGAGGCACGCTGGGCAGACAGCTGGGCGAGGTCGGCTTTCGACATCTTTCCCACTTCCACCATCTGCTGGCCACGTTCTTCGTTTTTCTTGCTGGTTTCCAAACTCTGACGGTTTACCTCGATAGCCTCTGACATATAGAGAATCTGCACGTACAACTTGGTAATCTGCTCTTGCAGCGAGTTGGCTGTCACGTCTGTCGAGAGTCCTGCTTGTTCCTCAGTCAGCTTGTTCTGCTTGATCGTATTGGTGTTCTGACCACCGTTCCATACGGTCCACTGGGCATTGACGCCATACGAACCGTTATAGTAGGCCTTATCAGCAGCAGTATTGTCAAAAGGACTATAGCCAACACCCTGATTGGTGTTAGCTGAGAGCGTGGGGAACAAAGCTGCCTTCGACTGCATCACATCCTCTTGCGCACTTCGTTGTTTCAACTTCGACAGCTTCAGCGTCAGGTTGTTCTCCATCGCATAGTTGATGCACTCGTCAAGTGTCCACTTTTTTTGTGCATGTATGCTCAGGCAACAAAACGCTGCCATCATAAAAATCATTTTCTTCATATATGTTTTTGTCTTTATGTCGCCAAAATAGCTATTTTGTCGATGCAAAGGTAGTTATTATCGACGAAAAAGAAAAATAAAATAGAAGTTTTCTACTGCTTAATAGAAATAAATCGGCAAATCTTCGATAAGAAATGCCGATTTATAGATATTTTAACAAATGTCGATATTACAATTGTTGCAGGCGGGCAATATACTTGCCAATGATGTCGAATTCCAAGTTGACGACGGTACCCACTTTGATGTCCTGAAAATTGGTATGCTCCATCGTGTAGGGGATGATGGCTACCTGGAAGGTGTTGCGTGTGGGGTTGCAGACGGTTAGGCTGACACCATTGACGGTAACAGAGCCCTTATCGACAGTGAAGTAGCCGTTGCGGGCCATCTCAAGGTCTTCTTGATACTCGAAAGTGAAATAGGTCGAGCCGTTGGCATCTTCCACAGCGATACAACGGGCCGTCTCGTCAACATGTCCCTGAACGATGTGGCCGTCCAGACGTCCGTTCATCAGCATGGAGCGCTCAACATTCACTTTGTCGCCCACCTGTAGCAGTCCCAGATTCGAACGCTCCAGCGTTTCCTTCATGGCTGTTACAACGTAGGTGCCGTTTTCGATGCGTACCACCGTGAGGCACACACCGTTATGGGCTACGCTCTGGTCAATGCTCAACTCGTCGACAAACGAGCAGCGCAACGTAAAATCAATATTGTCTCTGTCTTTCTGAATGGCTACAACGGTAGCAAACTCTTCAATGATGCCTGAAAACATAAACTATTCACTTTTCACTATTCACTATTCACTAAAGAAAAGGGATGCCGCCCGGTGATGTGATGAAAACTCCTTTGTTAAAAGATTTGAGCGTCCTCTGTCTTTGTAATCCACCGGCCTTTCGGCTTTTATTGTGGCCCGCCATCAACAAGAGGAGTAAACTCGGTTTTCGATGTAATTTGATGAGTATCCCGATCGAACCGGCACAGCTCCCTGTTCTGTTTGCAAAGATAGTGATTATTTTTTAAACTTCCAAATTATTCTTCCATTATTTCATATTCGTCCGTCACTTCTTGTTCCGGCTCTGGCTCTTTTACCGTTTCTGCCTGCTTGTTAGCAACGTCATGAGCAGCATTTTCTGCCTTGGAATCCTCAGCTCCTTTAGCTTGTTTCTGACGACGCAAACGGCTCTGGTACCACAGCAGACAGCCAATGCTTAATATAGCGATGATGCCCAGATATATCCAGATGGCTGTCGTTGACAGCAGGAAGGGTGGGGGTATCACGACGCGAACCGTACGCATATCGTAGGCATCGGGCGACTCCAGCAGGAAGGCCTTTACCTTGAACATGTATTCGCCATACGGCAGGTCTTCGTACGTAGCCGTACGCGTCTTGTCGGCATTATGCCAGTCGTCGTCCAGTCCCTCCATCATATACTGATATTGGATACGATGCTGCAGCGCATAGTTCAGGGCTGCAAATCGGAAGGCAATCGTGCTGCCCGAATGTGGCAACTCTACCTGCATCGTCTCAGGAATATACTTCTGGAAAGTGCTGTCCAGACGCGGACTCATCAGTTTGTCGTCCAGATAGAAGTCGGTAATGCGCAGACGCAGCAGCGAACCCGTTGATGTCTTCAGCTTCTTGCGGTCAATGGTGTAGAAGCCATACATGGTGCCGAAGAGTATCTTGCCGTCGCTGGTCGTGATAGCTGCACTCTCAGAACACATGGTCTCGTCGACACCGTCGAGATTCGAGAAGCTGCTGAAGATGTCTTTCTTGGTATTCAGCGAGCCCAGCACATGGTCGGCGGCAAACCAGATGTTGTCCTGCTCGTCGATAGTGATGCTGCGTATCTCTTCTGAGGGCAGACCGTCGTCCATACCGTAGTTCTTGAACTTCATGGCACCGTTGTCGTCGAATCCGTCGGTACGGCTCAAGCCACCACTGTTCGTGCCTACCCACATATTGCCTTGCTTGTCGGCCTGTAGGTTCACGATGTCGTAGCTCATCAGTCCGTCTTGCATGTTTTCTGGCTGTTGCAACTCTTCGATGGTAATTCTCTCGTTGCGAATCTCCATGATCAGGATGCCGTCCGTAGAGCCCGCCCACACCTTGCCGTCCTTGGCCAAAGCGATGGTACGCACCTTACGATGGGCATTGTGCGGATAGCGTCCCATCACGTTCTTGTAGTGCAGCGCGATGTAGCGTCCGCTCTTGCTGTCCTTGCGCACCACGTTGACACCACCGCCATACGTAGCCACCCAGATGTTGCCCTGCTTATCCTCTACAGCCTGATAGGCTGCATTGCTGCTCAGCGAGTAGGGGTCGTTATCGTTATGGCAGATGTTAATAGCCTGATAGCCGCCAGCTGTGGGGGTAATCTTGAACAGTCCCTTGTCTTTGTCGCACACCCAGTAGTTACCCTGACTATCTATTGAGATACCGTAGGGACGGCTGATGGCGTTGCCTTTCGAGTCGTGGGTAATGACATCGACAATCTGCATATCCTTGTTATATACGAATATCTTGCCCCTTTTGTTGGCCAGCAGAGTCACGTGGCGTTTCGGGTCGTGTACCATGCCTCGCACCTCGTTGTCCAGAGGCTGGTCGGACTCAGGCATTAATAAGGTACGCGTAATCGTATTTTTTAATACCTCCAACTTTTCCAGTCCGCGACTGATGGTCGATTCCCATACCACACCGTCGTTCATCTCCAGACGGGCATTTACCGTATTCGAGAGGTTCCAGGGGTTCACGGGGTCGTTGTGGAAGTATTCCACCTCGTCCTTCTCGCGGTTATAATAGCCATAGCCACCGTGGTTCATTCTGATCCATACTACGCCCATGGATTCGCCATATTCGGCACCACGACTGGTGAACTCTGGCTGCGGTATGCGCTGTACGAAATGCTTCACGTCGCCCGTTTCAGGGTTCAGACGGAAGGTGCCGTCACCCATGCCCGAGTACCATATCGTCCCGTGACTGTCAACATAGAGTCCCGTTACCTCGTCGCCAACCACCTTGATGGTTTGGGGCTCCTGTCCGTAGGCAAAGGTCATAATCTTGCCCGACTTAGTGCCTGCAAAGATGTTATAGCCGTTGGTGGCCAGTCGCGTGATGTGCTCGTCCATGAAGTAGCCGTTACGCTCCAGTGTGTGGTTCGACATATCGATACGGCGCACACCTTCGTTAGTGCCTACCCACAGGTCGTTGTGGTAGCCCTCTATGATGCAGTTTACTGCCAGCTGGCTGGTCGTAATCAGTTGATGTTTCACGCCGTTACGGTCCAGTCGTAGCTTGTAGAGACCCACGTCCTTGTAGGATATCAGCACGTCGCCACTGCTGGTAACGTAGGGGTCGAAGAAGTAGTCGACCACAAACTCCTCATGCCCGCCGATGCCTGCCAGCGGGTCTATGATGCAGTCCGTCTGACGGTTGATGACGAACATCTTGCCGTCGTACATCTTCAGCCATACGTTTTGCGACTGGTCGATGGTAATCTTGTCGATTCGGTTGTGCAGCCCACGTATACCACTGGCAATACCCGTCTTGTAGTTATAGAAATGGTAGCCGTCGAAACGTGACACGCCGTTCCACGTGCCCATCCAGATGTAACCGTAGTCATCGCAGGCCAGCGAGGATACGGTGTTGCTGGGCATACCGTTTTCTGTTGTATAGTGGGAAAGTGAAGCCTGTAGGTGCTGTGCTCTTATCCCGTTGGGGAATAAGAGCGGCAGCACAACAAGCAGGATTTTTAGAATTGTTTTTAAATAGTCAGTAGTAGTCATTTTGTTTGTTTTAATATGCAAAGAGCGGATAGCCCTTCATGGTCTCATTGACCTCGCCGCGTACCTTTGCAATGACCTGTTCGTTCTCAGGATCGTTCAGTACTTCCTCAATCCAGGCGGCAATCTGAACCATCAGGTCCTCCTTGGCACCACGGGTTGTGATGGCGGGAGTTCCCAAACGGATACCAGAAGTCTGGAATGCGCTACGGCTGTCAAATGGAACCATATTCTTGTTTACTGTAATATCTGCGGCAACGAGGGCGTTCTCAGCCACCTTACCTGTCAGCTCGGGATACTTCGAACGCAGGTCTACCAGCATCGAGTGGTTGTCGGTACCACCGCTGACAATGCCGAAACCGCGCTTTACCAGCTCCTCGGCCAGTACGGCAGCATTCTTCTTGACCTGCTTGGCCCACTCCTTGAACTCAGGCTTCAAAGCCTCACCGAAGGCAACGGCCTTAGCTGCAATCACGTGCTCCAATGGACCACCCTGCTGTCCAGGGAATACGGCGCTGTTCAGCAGTGCTGACATCTTCTTTACGACACCCTTTGGCGTGGTGTAGCCCCAAGGATTGTCGAAGTCCTTACCCAACAGGATGATACCACCACGGGGACCACGCAGGGTCTTGTGGGTTGTAGAGGTCACGATATGGGCATACTTCACGGGGTTATCCAACAGACCAGCGGCAATCAGACCAGCAGGATGAGCCATGTCAATCATCAGCAGAGCGCCCACCTTGTCGGCAATCTCGCGCATGCGCTTGTAGTCCCACTCGCGGCTGTAAGCCGAGCCACCACCGATAATCAGCTTGGGCTTGTTCTCGATAGCCAGACGCTCCATCTCATCGTAGTCTACACGACCAGTCTCCTTGTTCAGGTTGTAACCAACGGGCTTGTACAGGATACCAGAAGTGTTTACCAATGAACCGTGGCTCAGATGACCACCGTGATCCAGATTCAAGCCCATAAAGCAGTCGCCTGGCTTCAGCACAGCCAGCAGCACGGCAGCATTAGCCTGTGCACCAGAGTGAGGCTGAACATTGGCGTACTCGGCACCAAACAGCTGGCAAACACGGTCAATGGCCAACTGCTCTACCTTGTCCACCACCTGGCAACCGCCATAGTAACGGTGTCCAGGATAACCCTCGGCATATTTATTTGTCAGGTAGGAGCCCATAGCCTCCATGACCTGGTCGCTTACAAAGTTCTCACTTGCAATGAGCTCAATACCCTTCAACTGGCGCTGATGCTCCTGCTCAATCAACTCGAAAATCTGATTGTCTCTTTCCATTGTTTTGTTAATGTGTTATATAAAAATGTAATTTGCGTGCAAAGGTACAAAAAAAAGAGCTAACTACAAAAGAATCGCTCTCTTTTTTTCTTGCTATCAAATTATTCTCTGATGACCATCGATGGCGGACATTCGTACATCACTCTTGCATGGTTGGTACGGATGAGCTGGCTTTCCAGACATTGGCCAGTGGTACGGTCGATGATGTCCCTGAATACCTGACCATTACGATACACGATTCCGTTTTCACGCGAAAAATACTCGTTTTCGGCATGAATATGGAAGGTGTGCGGCTGTTGCTCCGTGCTACGCAGTTCGCCCCGCAGGTATTCGCCATCCACGCAGAGCCTCAGCTGATAGGTGTTCGCTGTGTCGTTCCTGAACCTGTAGTCTATATAGTTGTACGATATGCTGGTACCTGTACCAAAAGGTATCTGACGGCCAAAGTCAGGAAAGAGGTCTAGTCCGTCGTGATGGTGATGCTCGGTGATGGTCAGTTCGCTGTGCAATACCAGCCAGTGAATCAGGTTCGACAGCTGGCAGAGACCGCCACCAATGCCCTTTGACGGTTGCCCCTTGGCAATGGTCAGTCCCTCTTTATAGCCTTTCCGCTTGGTGGTTCTTCCAACAAGATTCCATACGGAGAATGTATCGCCAGGCCTGATAATCAGACCGTCAATATGGCTGACGGCCAAAGCCAGATTGGTGGCTTTGTTCTCTTGCAGTTGCATGTCAACATTGCCCAACCTGCGACGTATCAGCGAGTTGTGCTGATAGATGATGACGGGTAGCGACGTTGCCGTCCTCTCCTTCGCAAAATGTGTCTTCGTACGCACGTCCTTCAGATGGCGCTTCAGTATCTCCTTTTCCATCGACAACCGATAGGTGAAGGGGCATAATTCACAAAACAGTTTCCGAGCCATATATTTGTCATTTTAAAAGTTTCATAATTTGCTGTTCAGTTGCTGTAGGCAACAGGTCTTTGAAGTGTGCAAAGAGACGGTCGAACGACTCCTCAGGCGTCCGTTCGCATTGGCATGCCTCGCGTCCGTGCAACTGTTCGGGCGTAGTCAGCAACGCCCAGCCCCAGCCGTATTCGCGCCCATGCTTGTCGGTAGGGTAGACAAAGTCCTCCGTTACCACGCGGCACGCCATCTGCAGACGCGTCACATAGCCGTCAAACTTGCTGCGCATCTTCGGACCCGTAAAGCCACAGGCTGCACGCAGTTCACGCGTGATGAACGCCCCCTGTTCCTGTAGCGTCAGTAGGATAGTATCCTCAATGGAGTTCTCTGCGGGTGCAGGGTGTAGGGAACGACGGTAGTTGCAGAAGTCCGGCCACCATTCGCGACTGATGAATCCTGCCTTACCGGCAAAGAACTTGCCATAAACGCAGTTGCCCTCCGTAATAATCGGTCCCTTCCACTTCCATAACGGCCAGTCCCACCCGCCGTCGGGCAGCATCACATATCGGCACTCGTCAGCCACCATCTCCTCTGCCGAATAGCCCCGAATACCGCTATCCAGCAGCGGCAGGAACCCCACCTCCTGAATCAGCTCCATCATTTGGGCACAGCTGTAAATCTCTCGTTGCTTCATATCACTCATTTTTGTGCAAAGATACGAAAAAAAACGTAAAAGCTTTCTTTTTTGTGGAAATAAATCGTACCTTTGCACTGTGAATAACATTGTTAAAATCAACACAAAAAATGATTACATTTATTCTGAGCCTTGCGGCTCTTGTCTTAGGTTACATCTTCTACGGCCGCTTTGTTGAGCGCGTATTCGGCCCCGACGACCGCGTGACGCCCGCCGTCAGCAAGGCCGATGGGCTGGACTACATCGTGATGCCCGGATGGAAGATCTTCATGATCCAGTTCCTCAACATCGCGGGCACAGGCC
>JAEEGK010013187.1_pt1 | contig 18665 bp, 14 predicted proteins | sample 8958771 | NCBI WGS metagenome assembly JAEEGK01 (sample SAMN16246547, study PRJNA631951) | gut metagenome | biome: gut microbiome; feature: rumen; material: SC-attached | host: Bos | place: Iran: Karaj | collected 2018-10
AATTTTTGAAATTAATTTATTAATTTTAAAATAATGAATTTTCAAAATAAAAAAATTAATCCAATATTTAAATTGAAAAAGACATTGTTTATAAATAATAATAAAACAAAATTAAAAAATAAAAGGTTTACATAAATGATATATGTTTTAATAATATATCATCAAAAGAATTATGTAATTCAAATGAATAGAAAAAAAATTAATTTATATATTAATGTGGAATAATTTTTGAATAAAAAATGTTTTATGATTTGATATTTATAAGTGTTAAATGAATATTAAAAATGTAAATAGTTGAAATATTATATTTATCTTCTATTATATTTATTTAAAAATTCAATTGAAAAAAAAATAAAATAGATATTTTTTATAAATCAAATAATTACAAAATAGAAATATCTCAACTTAAAAAAACAAAAGACCTAATTATATATCAGGATAGAAATATCAGAAGAAAGATACTTAATAACTCCTGAAAACAAAATTCCAAAAAACATTTATTATTAAAGAAAAATGATAATGAAAAAAACATAAAATCAAAAGAAGAAAAAAATGATGAGTCAATAGAAAATATAATATCAAAAATGATAAACAATATTAGTAAAAAAGAAGATAGAAATAAGAAGAAATGGAATAAATTTTATGGAAGAAATTCATAGAGAAAATTTATGAAGATTATTGTCAATGTACAATCATTAGAAGAAAGACATTTAATTAAAGTTCAAATGATTAATAATGGAAATAATATTAATAGAACCTAATGAAACAGATATTAAAACTTTGAAAGAAATAGGTTTTCCTAAAGACAGTATAAGAACTGTTTTGATTAGAATTAGAAATAATATTAATAGTGCTATTGATATTTAATTGAAGAAATAGAACAACTTAAAAAATATTATGTTTATTTTATATTTTTGTGGTTTTTTTAAATATATAATTATTTTTTTAAATGATTTTTTTAGGTTTTCATTTTATTATTTTTTTAAATTTATTTATATTAATTGAATTTTACAACAACCATTATATAATAATAAACATTAATATTAAATGTTAATTATTTTTTTTAAATTTCCCAATTTTACTATTAGTAATATTAGTAATTTTATTTTCATTACTAACATCATTCTCATCTAAAGTAAAATCATTTTTTTCATCAAAATATTGTTTATTTTTATCGTAATTTAAAGTTAATTTGTCATCAAATTGATTAAATTTGAAATTTTTTTTATAAATATCACTCGAACTTTTACTAATATTATTTGAAAAATGAAATTTGTGAGAAGGAGATTCATTATTTAGATTTTTTTGATAATCACTTTTATATTTATTCAAATTAATATTATATAAATTATCTTTTTCTTGAAAAGTTGAATAATTCAAAATTTTTCTTTGATTTTGAACATTAATTTTATTAAAATTAAGAGGAGAAGAATTATTCTTATGCATAAGAGAAAGAGAATCTTTGAAATGTTTTAAAGGAAACATATTAAAATTAGAACTAGTATTAGAAACAAAATTAGAAGTAAAATTTACTCTTTTATAATATTTAATACATAAAACTTGTTTGATATTTTTTTTCCAACTTTTTCTTGAAAAAGGATTTCCATAAATAACAAAAATTTCTCCCATTTTTATATTAGAATATGTACTCATATTTCTACAAGAAAAATAAATATGATAACAAAATAACGTTGTTATAAAAATTGCAGTCTAAATAAATAAATTATTAATTATTTTATAATATATCTTACTAAAATTGATAAAATAAAAATTACAAAACACATATAATCTTCTTTTAAAATTCTTAAAAAAACATTTTTACAATTTTCATTATTTTTCCTTTTACAAATTTTAAATTCATTGCTAAAAAATTTAATTTGTTGAAGAAAAAAGAAGAAAGTTCCAAAGAAATTAAAAAAGAGTAAAAAATTGAAAAAAACTAAAAAAACCATGAAAAATTTATAATTATTCTTTCCAATACAATTTCCAATCCAAGGACAATGATGATCGAATTTTTCAACACAACAATTACATTTTTTACAATGAGAAATTCCAGGAGGTCTAAATAAAAGACAAGTAGAACAAAATTTTATTTTAAATTTAAATCCTCGAATAAAATATAATTTATTTTTTTCAACAAAAATAATATCTTTTGTGTTTAATACATTTAATAAATTATTTTGTGGTAAAACTCCAGGATCTGAAAAACAACAAATTAAACAAAAAATAAAAGTTCCAAAATATAATATTGATTCTATTATCGAGAGTAATATTTTATAATTTTTTTCTTTCTATATAATTTAAATTAATTTTTACCATTATTATAAATATTATGTAAAACCAACTAAAACAATGAATATATAAACATGTTAATAAACCATAATAAAATTCTGGTCCTACATAAATTTTCCCTTTAAAACAAAATAAACTTTTTCCTCTCCAAATTTCATATATTTTTTTCTGTTTAAAAGAACCTTTATATATCATATTTTGAAAGGAACTATTATTCATTTTTATTTTATTTTTAATATTCTTGTATTTTACATTTAATAATTAAAATTAAAAAAAATGAATAATGAATTGACATTAAAAATAATAATATTAGGTAGTTCAAAAGTAGGAAAAACATCATTATTAAATCAATATTTTAATAAAGAATTTAATAATCCTGTTCAAACAATAGGAATAGATTTACGTACAAAATATTTTGAATTTAATCAGGAAACAGTAAAAATTAATTTTATTGATACAGCTGGTCAAGAAAGGTTTGATTCTATTTCTGGTAATTATTTAAAAAATGTTAATGGTGTTTTATTAGTATATGATATTTCTCAACAAAATACTTTTAAAAAAATAGAATTTTGGAATGAACAAATTAAAAAACATAATAATACATATTATTCTGTTGTTTTAATTGGAAATAAAATAGATTTAGAAGACTGTAGAGAAGTTAAATATGAAGAAGGAATTGATATGGGGAAAAAAATTAAATGTAAATTTTATGAAACTTCTGCTAAAAATAATATTAATGTTACTGAATGTTTTAATAAAATTGCTTATTTAACTTATAAAAATTTCCTTAAAAATGGATTTAGATCAAAAAGTTTTTATTTAAAAAACAATGAAAAGAAAGAACAAAAAAATAATTCAAAATGTTGTTAGTAAAAAAAAAAGAATAAAAACACATATGATAAAAAATTAAAAATTATAAAAAATAATTAAAAAAAATTATATAATTAAAACCGAAAAGAAATGATAAAAAATGAGTAAAGGAATCAATTCATTGAGAATTCTAAATATTAAAGTTATAAATATTAATAGTTAATGTTAATATTTTTTTTTAATTTATTTCTCTATTTATTGAACTATTAGTGAAGATAAAATTTATTTTTTTTTGCAATATATTATGTATTTAATTATAATACAAATTAATTACAATATATTATTATTAATATTTGTTAAAATACTAATAAAATTTTTTAAATAAATTATAGAAGATATAATACACTATAAGACAAACAAAAAAACAATTAAAAAATTATTTTTTTTATTTTTTTCTTTTAAAGAAAAGTAATAAATGTCAGAAAACGAATCAAATTCAAATACAAAATCTGAAGAAAAAGAAAATGAAGAATCAGAAGAAATGCATTCAAATGAAGAAGAAGAAGAAGAAGAAATAAAAGAAAAAATAAATAATTCTAATAATGAAATCCAAAATAATTTTCCTTTTTCTGAGAAAAATTCAGAAGGAAAAAGTATATTTAGTGAAATATCAGAAAATTTATATTCTCAATATTTAAACACAGATTCAAATAAGAAAGTAGATATATATAAAGAATTAACAAACAATGATTATTTAAATTATCATAACAAAAAAAAAAATAAAACAAAAAACAACGAAGATAAATATAATAAATTATTAGAAAGACTAAAATCATATGAAGAAAGTAGACAAAATAGAATAAAAGAAAAAATAGAACAACAAAAATTAGAAATAAAAAAAAATTGTCCATTCAAACCAAATAATAAAAAAGTAGAAAAAATAGATCCAAAAACATTTTATGAAGAACAAATAAGATTTTTAAAAGAAAAGAATAATTATATAGAATCATTAACAAGAAATAAAATAGAAAATGAAGAAATAAAAAATAATAAAAAACTAATTTCAAAAAATTCAGAACAAATAATGAAAAATAAAAATCCAAATGAAAGTAAAGAAGAGACTTTAAAAAGATTAACAAAAGGAAAATCTATTTTTACAAGAAGCCAAACAGCAAACACTAATAATGAAAAAAAAATAAAAAAAAGTATGAAAGAATTAACTGAATATTCTAATAAATTATCTTTACAAGATCAAAAATATAAAAAAGAAAGAGAAGATAAAAAAAGAGAAATTCAAAAAGAATTTGAAAAAGAAATGTGTAAAAAAGATTTAATATCAAATTCTACTAAAAAAGTTATATTAAATAAATTTATTTCTAATTTACAAAATATATTAAATGAAATGTTTAATAAAAAAGAAAATGTAGATTTAACAAAAGAAGAATATACTAAATTATTAGAAAAATTAAAATGTATTTCAAATAATAATAATAACAATGAAGAAGAATTAATAAAATTATCTTTTTCTAAATATTTAAATCCAAAAGATGATAAAATTAATTCTAATCAATTTATTATATTTGCTTTATCTTTTATGGGAATATATAAAGGAAAAGATGAATTAATAAATACAAATGAAAAAAAAGATGGTAAAATAATATCTTCATCAAATTTTATAAAATCTATTTTACCTGAATTGGATTTAGAAAAATATAATTATTCCAATAAAACAACACAACAAATAAAAAAGAAATTTTTATCTTTTTCATCAAAAATGAATGAAGGATGGAATGAAGAAAAAAAAACAAAAAGAAATTTAAAAAACCAACAAAATTCAAATGAAAAAAAGAAATTAGAAAAAAAAGATAAAAGTCAAAAAAATTCAAAAACAAATTTTTATTTAACAATGAATAAGAACGTAATAGAAAAAGAGCATTTATTAGAAAAATTAAGAAAAGAAAAAGAAGAAGAAGAAATGAAAAATTGTACATTTCAACCAAATGCATTAACACGTCCAGTAAATAAGAAAGAAGTAAAAGAAAAAGTAGAAAAATTATATACTGATGGTAAAATAACATATATGAAAAAATTAAAACAAAAAGAAAATAATTCTAAAGAAAATGAAGAAAAATATACTTTTATGCCTGAAATTCATCCTTTAAATCAAGAAATTTTTGAATTAAATCCTTTAGAAAATGATCAAAAATACTTAGATGAAATGATTAGATTAGAAAAAATCAGAAATACTAAAATTGCTAATTTAAATAATAATAATGAAAATTTAATTCCTATGAGATTTGATATGGAATATAAAAGTAATAGAGATACTTTTAATAATTTTATTAAAAAAAAAAAAAAATAATTTTTACAATCGTGATTTTTATAGTAATAATAATGAAGAAGCTAATTCATTCGATTCTGATGTTAAAAATGGAGTTTCTCCTTTATTAAAAGTTGAAGTTAATATTGATGATACTAATAATATTGTTAAATTAGTTATTTATCCTGGTGATGATCCTATGAAAATTGTAGAAGAATTTTGTGAAAAATATAATTTAGGAGAAGATAAAAAAAATAAATTACAAGGAATTATACAAGAAAAATTAAGTGAAAATGATAATATTAGTGAATAAAAAAAAATATTATTAAATTTCTTTTTTATTTATTCTAAATCTAAATGTTAAATTTTGTTTGAATAAAAAAAATATTTTAATCTTATTCATCCTTATCTTCAAATTGAAAACTTCCAAACTCCTTATTCCAAAGAACATATTGTTCAATAGTTTTTTCACTAACACTTTTTTTAACATTATTTAAACTTTCTTCAAAATCATGATAATTAACTTCTCTTAATTCCCCAGGTTGAAAATTACAAATATCATCAATACTTCTAATAGGCATCATAGCAGCTTCTTTACAAACATTAATTAAATCACTTCCAGAATATCCTTTTGTTTTATTAACAATAATATCAATTTCATCATTAGTGACATTATATTTATTTCCCATTTTTTTTTCTTTTTCAATAACAGTTTCAATAAGCATTTTCCTACTAACTTTATTAGGTAAAGGAATATATAATCTTTTACTTAATCTTCTAACAAAAGCATCATCAATTTCTTGTGGTCTATTAGTTGCTCCAATAATTAAAATTCTATCATCAATATTAGTTCCAGCTCCATCTAATTGAACTAAAAATTCAGTTTTTATTCTTCGAGAAGATTCATTTTCATTTTCACTTCTTGATGTTAATATTGAATCAATTTCATCAATAAAAATAACACTTGGTTGATTTAAAGAAGCTAAAGTAAAAAGTGTACGTACTAATTTTTCACTTTCTCCAATCCATTTAGAAAGAAGAGATGAAGCAGAAATATTAAAAAATTGGCTCTTACTTTGAGATGCAATTGCCTTTGCAATCATTGTCTTTCCTGTTCCTGGAGGACCGAATAAAAGAAGACCTTTTGGAGGACGTCGAATACCATTAAAGAGATCTGGACGTAGAAGAGGCCAAATTATTATTTCTTTTATTGTCTTCTTTGCAAAATCTAATCCTGCTATGTCATCCCATGATACATTTGGAGATTTTGTTAATATTTCACTTTCTATAAATGATATTAAATTCTCATCTATTCCTTTTAATTTCTCGTCTTCCTTATTATTATTGTTTCCTGTTTTATTTGTTCTTTTTCTATTATTATTACATCCTTTATTTGTTGAGTTTGTTTTTAAAGGAGGTATAAATTTTTTTCGAGATACAATTGTTGTAGTTTCATTTTCCTTATTTTCAATATTCTCTGATTCTTCTAGATTCTTTATATAGCTTTCTGATATTTTGTTATTTTTCATCACTGCGTTTGTTATTGTTATTGCTGATTGGAATCCTGTACATTGACGAAGTTTTTTATCATATTCATTAAATTCTTCTTCATCTTCATCTATATTAATTGATTTGTATTTGTTATTTCTTTTCTTTTTATTTTGATATTTATTATAATAATTATTATTTTCTTCTTCATCATCTTCTTCATTATATGTATTCCTTTTCTTTTTCTTTTTATTTATATTATATATTCCATTTGTATATGAAGAATATGATATTGTGTTTTCTTCTTCTTCACTTTCTTCTAAATTTAATTGATTACTTTTTTTTTTTGCATAAACTGGTTTTGTATCCATATAAGATCCTCCTCCACCAAAAAAATTTTTGTTTAGAGCACTATTTGGATTATTATATAAATTATTATTTTTATTCTTATAATTATTATCTCTTATTTGATTATTCTTGTTATTATAATTATTAATATTTGAATTTTCTTGAATTTTATTTTTTCTATTTTGAATTATTTCATTTTTTTCCTTTTCATATTTATTAAAATAATTGATTGAAGAACTCATATTATTAAAAATAGATAAATTTACTATTTTACTTAAATTATTTGGGTTTATTGAAGATTTGAAAGGAATTCTTTTTTCAATTTTTGATAAATATAAATTTGGTTTTTTCATTTCATTTAGAACTAAATTTCTCTTCAAAGATTCAATTAAATGTGAATGAGGAATTGATTGAATATTTAAATTGTCAAAAGCTAAAATAAATTGATTTAAAATATCTTTATTTTCAAAATTTTTTTCATTAAAATTTTTAGACAAAAGAAAAACCAATCTCAAAATAAATTTAGGTAATTTTTTACTTGAACAAGACATATTTAATTAAATTTAAATTTTAATTTAAATAATAATTAAATAAATTAATATTAATCCTCTTCAATTTCTTTAAGCTTTTCTTTTTTCTCATCATTTTTTTTTCTCTTTAAATAAAAAACAGTATAAAGTAAAATATGAATAAAAGAAATAATAAAACCAATAAAATTAGGAATAATAGCTTTATAATTTTTAATTAAAATACCATAAATAAGCCAAAAAAAAGCACAAAAACAACCTAATATAGTATCAAATATAGAAATCATTTTATAATTTCCTTCTTTCATAATTTTAAAAATATTTTGAAAAGGTTTATATGAAGTTATTATATTAAATATCATTGTTATAATTCCGATAATTTCATCATTTTTAATTATATAAATTGATATATAATACACTTGAAATGATAAATCTAATATTATGAAACAAGAAAAAATCCATATAAGAAATTTTTTCTCTTGTAAAAAGTAAAAATAAATTATAATAAAAAATAAAGAAAGATAAAAATCAATTGATGCTGAAATCATTGGAATTTTCTTATTTATTCTATACCAATATATCATCCATAATTCAGAACATATTATATTATAAAATAATATTGATTGAGATATTATTTTATAATTTTCTTTTCTTCTCATAATTTTACTAAATATTATTATTGGAGTTATATTTAATAAAATTCCTATTAATGTTGCTATTATGCTTATTATATCTTCTAATTCTTTCATTTTTATTTGAATAAATAATTTTTTTAATTTAATATTTAAATGAATAATAAACAAAGTATAATTCAAAAAAAAGTGTTTTTAAATGATTACATCCCAACTTTAATTTCTTTTGAAAAACCAAAAAAAATATCAAGTATGATAATATTAAAAGATAATAGAATAGCATTATGTTATAAAACTCAAGTAGGAATTTTTGATATAAAAACATTAAAACAAGAAATTTTAATTGATTTAAAAAATATTCAATTTCCATTAACTAAAATTTATCAAATTTCAGATGGAAGAATTTTATTATGTTATTCAAGAGGACCTGTTGAAATAGTAACTTTAATAAATAAAAATTCTTATAAAATAGATCAAAAAATTAATGGAATTTTTGAAGGTTTTAAACCTTTAGAATTAAATAATAAAAATATTATATTACTTTCTCAAGAAGGAATTTTAAATTCTTATAAAATTAATTTACCTTCAAATAATTTTATTTTTTATAAAAAAATTACTCTTTTTAATATTCCTAATTTAACACTTTCTGATATGAAAGAAATTCCAAATAATAATGAAATTGTTTATGTTTCTCATAAAAGTGGAAAAATATTTTTTGTAAATTATGAAAATAATAAATTAACCCATGTATTAAATTCTCATAATGATAAAATTTTTTTTGAAGCTTTATTTGTTTTAAACAAAGAAATTTTATTTGTTGGAGGATTTCAAAATATGATTTGTATAATTGATATTAAAAATTATCAAATAATTCAACATATAATAATTCAAAATTATATGATTCATAATTTTATTAAATTAAATGATAATTCACTTTTAAGTGGAGGTCAATTAATTGGTAATCAAAAAGGAATTGTTTGTCAATTTAATTATGAAGAAGAATTAAAATTAATTCAAAAAAATTTCGATATTCATAAATCAAGAGTTATTGAAATTTTAGAATTAAATAAATATATTTTTTTCACAAGAGATCAATCTTCAAAAATTTATAAATGGGAAAGAAAAAATCCTTTAATTATAAATAAAAAAAATAAAAATAAAAATAAAAAATAAAAATTACCTTTAACAAAAATAAAAATAAAATATTCGAAAATCAAATAATATATAAATAATAATATTAAAATGAAAAAAAATCAAATTTTTTTTTCATTTTTTTGTTTTTAAATATTTGATAGGAGGAATATCTTCATGAATTTGAATTTCTTTGGAAGAAAATCTTCTTGATTTTTTAGTTACAGTATGTTTAATTTGATAAGGAGATTTTAAAAAATCATCAGAAATTTTACTTCTTTTTTTAACTGGACTAAAAGCTTTAAAAATTCTATTTTTATCATCTTTAGTTTTTTTTTTAAAAACTTGAAAATCATTAGAATTATCATTATACCAGTTTTCAAATAAACTATCTAAAATATCGATTCTTCTATTATGATTTTTTTCAAGCATTCCATTAATTAATTTAATTAAAGTTTTTTTAATTTTTATTCCAGTAGGAAAACGTAAAGGTTCAAATTGTATTTTTTCAATAACATCATCATCATTTCCGTCAAAAGGAAAAATTTTAAAATTCATTAAATATAATATAACACCTAAAGCCCAAATATCAATTTTACTAGAAGATTGATATTGATCTTTAGAAAAAATTTCAGGAGGAATATATTTTATAGTTCCAGCTTTAATAACTTCTCTACTTTTTCCATTTGCAATTCCAGAAATACCAAAATCAATAATTACAACTTGAGTTTTTTCCTTATCTAGAAATAATATATTATTTGGTTTTAAATCTCTATGAATAACATTTTTACTATGAATAAATTTTACTCCTTCATGAATTTGTTGGAAAATAAATTTTATTCTTTCTTCTGTTAATTTCTCTTTATTAAATATTAATTGTGTTAATTCACCTCCTTCAGCATAATGCATAACATTATATAAGCAATTATTATAAGTATATGAAGAATACATTTTAATAATATTTTTATGTATTAAAGTCGATAAATAAACTGCTTCTCTTGAAATATTATACAATTCTTCAGTTGAAAAATTTTCTAATATTGTTTTTTTTATTGAAACTAATTGCTTTGTTAAAACATGTTGTCCTAATAATACTTCTGCATAACCTCCTGTTTTTATTTCTTTTATTATTTTGTATTCATAATAATAATTTAATTCATTAAATTTACTTCCATCTAAACTTAAATACAATATTTGATTGTTTTGCAAATCTGATACATCTACATCATCAATTTCCATTCCTTTGTGATTAAATATCTTTATTTTTTCAAATGATGATTTATTTAAGTTTTTCTCATAAAAAAGTTGCTCTTTTAATTTTCGTAATGTGGTTGTTTCTGGATAAATATATAAATCAAAATTTGATTCTTCATTTTTACCGTTTATCCAAAATATTATTTTTTTTTTCTTTGCCATTTCTTCTTCTTCCATTTTTAGTTTTTTCGATTAATAAATTTTGTAAATATTATAATTTTTTTACCGTTATTTTTTTTATTAATTTTTTTTTATATTATCTATTTTAATAAATGGGAAAAAAACAAGATTTTAGTATTAATGTGACTTCAAAAATGAAAAAAAAATTAAAAGTTACTCAGAAAAAATTAACCATAAATAAAAATGAAATAAGAACTGTAATAAATTATTTAAAGAAAGAATCATCTCCAAATTATAATGAGCACTCTCCAATATATTTATATATAATATTAAAAGATGAAATAAAAGATGAAGAAAATTTAAAAAAAATAAAAAATAAATTAATAAAATTAAAGCATTCTTTAATTTCAGAAGAATTAGAAATTAAACAATGTTTATTAGAAGATAATTTAAATGATAATGAAAAAATTGATTTAGTAAATTTATCTCCTTCAATGGATATTTTATCAAACGAAGAGTTAACAGAAAGAATAAATGAATTAAAAGATAATAATTGTGATATTAATAATTTAAATTATTTATATCAAATTTTTATTTCTAATTCAAAATATAATTTATTTCAAAAAAATAACATAAATAAATCTTGTGATATAATATATTACCAAAAGAAAAATTTAGATAAATTAAAAGAAATAATTAAAAAAATAGAAAAAGGTTCTTCAATAATAAAAATATTAAATAAAAAAAATATATTTAGAATAAAATGTGGTTATGTAAAAATGACTGAAAATATAATATATGAAAATATAAATAATATGATTTATAAATCAATATGTTTCCTTTTATCTAATTCTCAAAAATATAATACAATAGAAGGAATAATAATAAAAACAGATAATTCAATTCCATTTAAAATATTTGGTGAAATAAAATCAGAATATATAAAAATCTTAAAAAATAAATAAATGATTGAAATATTTTTTAAATATTAATTTTTATCTAAATCCCAATCTATTTTTTCATCTCTAACAAAAGGACATTGTGTACTATCAACCATATAATCACCACATAAAACACATTCTTCACTTAAAACATCAGATAATTTTTTTTTAGTATCAGCAATTTTTTCTTCATCTAATTTATTACTTTCACTAGTTTCATTTTTATTTTTAGTAGAACCAATAACATTAATAAAAGCTCCAAAAATTCCAGATTTACTTTTATTTTCAGAACTAATATTTTTTTTCTTTTCTTCAAATTCTCCTATAATTCTATTATATTGTTCAATTTGAGAAACTCGATTTGAAATTTGATTATTATCAACAATATTTTTTTTATAATTATATATTGAGGAAATAATACATTTAGCATCAAACATATGACCACAAGGGAATAAATATATATTATTATCTTTTATATTACATTGACAAATATCACATTTACATTGTCTATATTGAATTTCTAATGATTTTTTCTTCACTTTATAAATATCTGTTTTTATATCTTCAGCTGTTTTATTATATTGTGTTATATCATCTCTTAAAGTTTTTATATTTTTCTCATATAAATCAATACAATTTGATATTTGTTCTTTAAATTCTTCTATTTTAATATTATCCATTATTCTTGGTAATACATCTTCTATTTTTAAAACTTGACTTTTTTCCATAATATCTAAAGCATTTTTAAAATCATCTTTTTTATTAGATGAAAAAATATCTAACCATAAATTTTTCTTTATTTTATCATCATCTACATTTTGTGCTATAAACATTGCAATATCAGGATAATTATTAGCTAAAGCTATTTTAACTCCTTCAGAATATTTTCCCATTAATGCTAATACTAATGCTAAAGCAGGATAATTTTCTTTTAATAATTTTTTAGCATAGTCTAATTCAATTTTCACTTCTTTTTTCTTTCCCATCCTTCTATATTCTGTTTCTTTAACTAAAGGAATTTTTAAATAATTTATCAATTCATTTTTTTGTTCTAAATCACTACATCTTGATAAATAATATAAATATAAATTATGTATATTTTTATCTTGAACATCTTCTTTTATTAAATCTCTTAAATATTTTAATATTTCTGTAAAATTTCCTCCTCCTTCTTTATTTTCTGTAGTATTCATTATTGCAGTTACAATTTTTTCAGGAGGAATAATTTTTTTAAAACTTTTAGTTAATAATTCAATTGATTCTTTTGGTAATTGTTTCATAAATAAATAAGCATAATTAACAAATATTTCAGCTAATTTTTTCATAACTTCTTCATCATCACCTAAATAAATAGTATAATTTTGTAATTTTTGTAAAGCTTTATTAATATCTTTTTCATTAATATAATGTAAAATAACAGTTTCATAATCTTGTTTTAATTCTGCAAATTCAATAAATTCTTCTATTCTACCATAATTTTGTAATAATTGATAAATAGTATCTTTATCTAAAAATTCTTCTTTTTCTCTTATTAATTGACGAAAACTTTCTAATCTATTTTTCTTTTGAGTATTCTTATAATTTTCATTTAAATATATTTCAACAAGCCAAGTACTTACTAAAAATTTTTGAGTAGTATTTTTTGGTTTTTTCATTTTTTTCGGGTCAGAAATTTTCATTTTTTCTTTTTCATTTCTTTCTTGATCAGTAGTTAAAGCTCTAGTGAAAATAGCTTCTAAATATAATTTTAATTCTTCATATTTACTCTTTAATAAAAATTTCAAACAAACTTCTTCAAATTTTTCATCTGATTCACTATATTTAACACTAGCATTAAGATAATCTTCTTTTTCAAAATAATCATAAGCCCATAATCTATTTATTTTTAATTCTTGTTTATTTAAACTAGGATTTTCTTTACAACAATTAAAAGCATTATTAAATTCACCAACTTCTAAATAATCTTGCCAAATATCTTTATTTTCATCAATTAAAGAAATTTGATATAAAGAATAATCAGTTTGAACCCAAATACATTTTTTAGTTTCATCTAAATACATATTTTTAAAATCTTCATTCTTCAAAGGTTGAGTATCAATAATATTAGAAGTAATTTTACTTATAACAGTAATACAATCGGGATACAAAATAAATATATGATTTTTAGTTTGAACAAAACTTCTAGGAATTAAATCAACATCTTTTGTTCCATCTTTCTTAATTTTAACATAAGGTAAAACAATAAAATTTTTTAATTTATCTGGAACTTCTTTATTATGATCAAAATTTCCATAACAAAAACCACTTTCAGTCATCCACCCAAAACTTTGAGGATGATTATTTTTTTCATTGAATGTTAACTGCATTTTAGAATAAGGAAAATTTTTTCCTGATATAGGAAAACATTTAGTACATTCACTTTGAATTTTTTTCATATCTTTATTATCTTTAAATACATCAATTAAAGTTCCTTCTCCAGTAAATTGATATAATTTATTCTTTGTAGTTATTACAACATAACAAGGAGGAGTATTTTGTCTATTATGACCAATAAAATCTAAACCAAAAATTCTATCAGTTTTATCCTTTGTTGAAGGTAATGTTATTAAATCAGTTAAAATCTCAATTATTTGATTTTTATTTATTGATATTTTATATGAATATAAATTATATTCTCTATCAGCTAATAAAATTTCATTTGTGGAATTTTCTTCTTTAAGAGCTCTTCTATCAAATGCTGCTTCTACAATATCAATTCCTTTACTTTGATTATTTTTATCACTTATTTTTTCTAATAAATGAACTTTTTCATTATAAAATAAATAATATGTATTATCTACTTTTATCAAAGCAAAATTACCTATTTTATCAGTCCATATTCTAGTTGATTTTACATTTTTTAATTTTTCTGTTACATTTGGTAATGAATATGCTTGTCTAAATGAATTTTCATTCGACATTTCTATACGATATATTTCTGCACGGTCTGTTAATAGAAATATATATTTTTGACTTGGAGTAAATGCTTCTATTTTCCCTTGAATTGTTGCTATGTTAAATTGATATAAAGGAAATAAGTTATTTGAACTTTCTGGTTTGTCATCTGATATCATATTGTTTTCTATATCATCCATTTTTTTATATGTTTTTTTATTTTTTATTGGAAGATATAATAATTTTATATTTTTTTTTATTTTTTAATTTTTAAAAATGATTTTTATTGTTTATATAAATTTTTATAGATTCTTCGTTTAATTTATCTTAATAATAAAAAATTATCTAATTATAAAATAAATAATATATATATTATACAATTAAATCCTTTAAAAAAATTATTATTTCTCTAATTAAAAAAAACAAAACATACAATCAAAATTAATTTTTATTATTTTTAATTCCAGAAGAATTTAAATGATTTACAATATAATTTACATTCCTTAATTTTTTATTCAAATTTTGATTTTGTAAATTAGCTCCATTAAAGTTTAAATAATTATTTAAAATATTTCTTTTATTATTATTATTTCTATCAAAAGATTCTTGACTAAAATAATTGTCCTCAGGAATAATTTTAACTTTTTCATTATAAGAATTTTTATCTACTTTAATTCTTTCAGAAGAAATAGATTGATTATTAACATAATTTCTTGTAAGATTATTAATTCTTAAATCAAATAAATTATTATTATTTTGATAATCAGAATCATTTAAATTACTTTTATTTACACTAATAAATTTACTTCCTTGTCTAAAATTATTCATTTTAAATAAACCAATATTATTTGGTTCTTTCACTTTTTCATTACTTAAATATATTAAATTTTCCCTTTTTGAATTTTCCATTGTTGGCTCATTTGAATTTACTTCTTTTTCAAATTTACTATAATTATTACAATAATATAATAATTGCTTTTTATTTGAATTACTATAATTTATATTTGTGCTTTTCTCTAATTTTTTATCTGTTGAACTTGCTCTATGTAAATGAGAAAAAACTTTTAATATTTTTGAAGGAGAATTTTTATTATCTTGTTTAACTGATAAATTTATTACAAAATTTTTCTGAGAATTTATTAATTTAATTGGAGTTTTATATTTTTCTTCTTCTTTCTTATTTTCATTATATTTATTAGGAGAATTAAAATTAATATTATTAACATAACTATTATTATCAGTAACATTTAAATTAGAATTTTTTCTGGAAACAGGAATTAAAGAAGGAGATAAAAGTTTATTATTATTATTAATATTATAATTATTTCTATTTTTACTTTTATAACTAGCAGATACAAAATTAAATACATCTTTAAACATAGAAAATTGAATATTAAAAACATGTGAAAGTATATAAGGCCAAATTTCTAAATTAGAATTGTCTCTACAAAGAGAAACAATAGAACAACTAATAAAAAAAGGATGAAATTTTAAATATTTATTATTTAAAATCATAATATATTCTAATATATTTAAAGCAGAACTATAAACTTTATAACTTTCTTCAGTATTAATTTTATCTGTGTTAAAAATTATTCCATTTAATAATAAAAATTCCATAAAATGAATTGGATGATAAAAATCTAATTTATATTCTAAAATTTGAAGACATGAAATTTCAATTTCTGCAATTTCTGAAAATGAATATTCATTATAATTAAAATATAAAGTTTTTTTATTTTGATAAATTATATTATTATATTCATTATTAAATTTAACGGAAAGAATTAAAGCACCAATTCCAATTTCATCATAACTAAAATCATTATTTTGATTTTTTGATATTAATATATCAAATATAAAAATTGATGAATATAAAATAAAACATTTTATTCTATTTTCAATTAAAAATTTCTTCATTGATTCAATTATTGTTTTTCTTTTTATTTGCTCTGATTGAGACAATTTTTTATAAATATAATATTTATCGTTTTTAGTCTTTGTTTTTTCCATCATATTTTTTAAAATTACTTTAACATCAATATCTTGAGGAATAATTAAAGAAATAGGTTTTAATGAAAAAGTATTTATTGGTTTTATAGAATAATGATTTGAATCATTATTTCTTGTTAAATTTTGATTATTTCGTTTATAATTTTGAATATTCATTTTTTTTTAATTATATAAAGTTTAATATAATTAAATGAATAATTTATTTTTTTTTATGTAATTTCTTTCATTTAAATAAATTCGAAATATGTTGGAGATTATATTCAGAAGTGTAATTTAATTTATCTAATTTTAATTTAGTGTTGTTATGATAATTCAAATAAACAAGCTTTAAATAAAGATAAATTAGTTTTTTTAGATAATTCAATAAAAGAAAATAATTCAGTTCCAGTAGATTATTCTCCAAATAAAAAATTTGAAACTACAGGAAGTACAATTTTAAAAGTTAAAAATACTAATAATAATAATAATAATAATATTAATAATATGAATAATAATAATAATAATAATAATAATGTTATAAGTAATGTTTCATCAAATAGAAATATTATAACAAATAATATAAATTTAAGTGTAAATATTGAAGAGTCATTAAGTATGAATACTAAAAATAAAGATAAATATTCAATTCATAGTAGAAAAACAAAACAAAGTGATTTAACATTATTTAAAAGTTCAAATGGATTTTTTAATTTTACTTTAGACTATATGAATGATGATGATATTTTCAATAATAGTAAAATAAGAAAAATATCAGATGAAGAAATAAAAAAAATAAATCCTTTCATCATAAATTCAATAAACAATGGAAATTTATTTAATGGAAAAGAAATAATAATAAATGCAGGAGGTTATATAAATAAAAAAATAAAAAATGGAATAACACTTTTTGGAAATAATAATAATAGTGATTTAGATATAAAATTAAATTATAATGAATTTAAATATTCATATGATAATTTACCATATTTTTTTATGATATTTTACAAAAGAGAATCGAAAAAATATTATATAAAACCATACAGAGAAATTTTTATATATCAAAAAATAAAAAGAGATAAAAAATATAAAATTTCAAAAGATGCTTTTACAATAGGATCAACTTTATTTACAATAAGAACAATAAAAACAAGAAATAATACCTTAGAAATATCATATAATGATAAAAATTTTAAATTTCCAAAAGAGAAAAAAATAATAACAATAGGAAGAGAAAAAAAATGTGATATAATATTATTAAATGAAAAAGATGTAAGTAGAATTCAAACTTCAATTTATTTTGATGAAAAAGAAGATGATTGGTTTATTATTGATGGTTCTAAAGAAAAAGAAAGTACTAATGGAACTTGGTTAACTATTATTTATACTACCGAAATTTATAATAATATGATTTTAGAAATTTTTGGTGAAAGATTTATTTTGAAAGAAATTAATCAAATTTCAAATTGTTAAATTTATATATTATATATACATTTTTTTATTTTTTAAATCTAAATTTATTTTAAATTGATTTATATAAAAATGTCTAATAATGAAAATAAAGAAATTAATGATACTAAAAAATTATTAGAAATGTCTTTAGATGATATTGCAAAAATGAATGATGAAAAAAAAAGAAAATTTAAATTTGGGTTTAAAAAAAATTATAGAAATAATAAAAGATTAAATAATTATAATAATAATTATAATAGAAGAATAAGAGGAGGAAATCATTTTAAAAAGAAATTTAATAATAATTATAAATCAAATTATAATAAATTTGATAGAATTAAAAAAAAAGAAAATTTTGAAAAAGAAACAAGAACAAAAATTAAAATAACTAATTTACAAAAAGAAATAAAAGATGATGAATTAAATC
>JAEEGK010013188.1_pt1 | contig 18665 bp, 19 predicted proteins | sample 8958771 | NCBI WGS metagenome assembly JAEEGK01 (sample SAMN16246547, study PRJNA631951) | gut metagenome | biome: gut microbiome; feature: rumen; material: SC-attached | host: Bos | place: Iran: Karaj | collected 2018-10
GTAAAGTCTATCAACAGCCTCTTCAGAGAACATTTCCCTTATTGATTCATCATAATCACTTCAGTCTCTTGCTTGAGCAACATTTGTTATTACATAATTAGCTCAATCTATTGTGGAAATAGTGACTTTCATTGGAATACCAAATCCACAACTATTGTTTAAGTTTCATCTTTCATCAATATAAAATCATTCACCAATTGCATTGATGTAGAAATCAGCATTGTTTTGTCACAATTCTGCATAATTAACAAATAGCTTAGATCAATCATCACAAGAATAATTATCTTCAATATAATTAAAAATAGCATCTTCAAGAGTAACAGATTGACCTATTTCAACTCAAGTTTCATTTTCAATATTGATAGTTTCTTGTTTAATAGCTGGGTTATTTCCACATCATGCTAATAAAAATACACTTAACAAACAGATACTAAATAGTCATTTTTTCATTTAATTTAAAGTTAGGAAATAAAATTATTTACTACTGAGTAGACTATATTTTATAGTCAGAGTTTCTATTTCTTCTTTTGTTTTTGCATATTCTTCTTCTGTTTTTGTGCGCTGTTCTCATTCTGGTAACATCTGTAAACGCTCTTTGAGTAAGTCTAATCTGTCTTCCAAATTTTTGATATCTCTTTCGATGGTTTCGATAGAATCTTTTTTGGATTGAGGGCCAGTATTTTCTGGCTGAAGTCAGATTGTTAATGTTTCATATGTAAAAGTTTCGTATCATAAAGGTGTTTGTTCATGGAGTCTTAGATATGTAATTTCTGATATATGGAAATAGTTCTTAAAAATTTGTTCATGTTCGCTAAGTGTATCTAATATGGAAGGATTTCATTTTACAAACATTTTGCATGATTCGTGTTGCTTTATATTAAATTCAATCTTTAGGTCTTTAACTTTGGTGAACATATTGAACATAATATTCATAGTATAGTCGCTAGATTGACAAGACTCTACTGGTTTAACTGGTAGTAGAAAGTCTCTTTTGGAGACATATTGTAGTGCATCAATGAATTCTGGAGTAATTGGGTATAGTATCGTGAACAAAAAATTAAAAAAGTACGCACAGACAAATTGTACATTTTTTGTAGGCTGTACTTTTTGTATTTCTATATATCGTGAGAAAAATACATCTTGTATCTCTTTTTTGAATGTAAGGAAGAATGCTGCATATTCTTCGTATGTTTCGATGTAGAGCCACTGTTTATATAGCTCTCATATTTTGTATAGAGCTGTTATATCAAAATCTTCGAAATCTTCTGGTTCTTGATTTAGGCATTCTTCTATATTTTCAGGTAAGAAATTTTTTTGTAGGCATAATCTGACCGCATTTCGAATTTGTTTGAGAAAGATGCTATTTAGCAATATTTCTTTTTGGTCATATGTTTGATTGATTAAAAAATTTAATCTGATTGGATTCTCTCAAAATGTCATAAACGAATCTCGTTGAGATTGTTCAATCTGGATCTTGCTCAATTGTTTACCTCATAAGAATTCACAATTTGTGCATGAAGATTCTGAAAATCGGTTGAAAATAGTTTTTCAGAGGAATAATTCTTGAATTAGTAGGGTTTCAAAAGCTTTATTTCTTTTATCGGCATCTATTACTATGTGTTTATCTATTTGAATAGTATCGTTTAGGTAACAAGGAACACACATATGAATAAATTCTGGATTGATAACATCTTCAGATATTCATTCGATGTTTATTTTTATGGATTCTCATTCTTGTTCTATAAATTTACAGTTTTTTATTAATTTTTGGCAATCACTGGTTGTAGGAGATGTTTCATCAGAGAGATTTTGTACGATTTGTAAAAAATCTTCATATTCAGATTTATTTCATGTTATATCTGATAAATGTTGTACGAAATGTTGTATTTTCTTTTCATTCTGCGAGAGTAATGAAAAAAACTTATCATATTCGTATGATTTATTTTCGATAGTTCCTTCACGGATTAGTGATAATAGGACAAAATTGAAACAGAATTGTAGTGGTTTATCTTTCCGGCTTAGACATTCTTTTTCTATATCACAGAAGGAAAATTCTGAATTTTTGTCTTTGATGATTGGTAATCTCCATCAATATGGTAATTGGCTATTACAGATTATAGAATCTGGTAAATATGGTTCGATTCAATCGATTATTTGTTGTTTTAATTTTGATATTTTTTGTTTTAATTCGTCGTATTCACTCAAAGTTTCAGAGTTGGCTTCTCCGCCATTTTCTATTTCATCTTGTTGATTATCTTCACTGTCATTGTTTTGAATTTGTTCATTTTCTAGCTTATCTAGTTCGTTTTGCATATTTGATATTTCTTCAAAGATTTCTCAGAAATCTTTTTCTAGGAAAGAAAATTTTAAGCTTCATTCAAAAATCTGATTTAATATTTTTTGTTTTTCTTCTTTTAGTTCAATTATGAATTGTTCTATTTTATATGGGACAAGGCGTTCTTTTGTGTAGTTTAGATATGGAATTTTTGTAAGTTTTTCTCCTTTTTCGTCTAGATTACCTATATCTTCAATAAATCATACAATGTTATCGTAGTATTTTTCTCTTTCTTGTCATATAAATGCTGGTTCGTGAATATAATCTGTATATAATCACTTCTGATCGAAAACGTAGATGTCTGTAGGCAATCAATATTTCTTCGCTAACTCAATGCTTTCTTCGTTTGCGCAAGGTGTAATTCTTTTTATTCAATTATCTACGGCGATATTTACATTCTCATCTCATATAATTGGAATTTGACGATTACATAATGGAATGATTGCATTTTTTCATATATATTTGTTGTATCTTTTATCTTTTGGATGTACTAATAAAGCTACATCTCCACAGCATAAATCGATATCTTCTACACATACGGGTAAAGCTTCACATTTTGCTCATACAAAATATTTTAGTGTGTAGCAAGGGATTTTTTCTTCTTTTCGTAAGATGTTTTGTGGTGGTATAGAAGTATGTAAATTGAAAGATCGATATCAGATTTTTGTTTTGTTAGTAATTTTTCACTGATCTCGCAGTGTATGAAATTTATCAAGTATGTATAGATAAGTATTTGAATCTGCAATGTAAATTTTATGTGGACTAGATAAATAACTGTCCAATATTTTTTTGTTTGCGTTGAAATTCTTTTTATTACGTGAAGTGATATGTCTTTCTAGTTTGTTTGTTCATATTTGTAATAGCGTTTGTCATTTTTTATTAAAAAATTCGTAACTAGTGCATATACTTTGAAGCTGGTCTCAGTAAATTACAAAAAGTTGCTGAGATACATTAATTCCAGAATGATAGATTTGTTTATCTTCTATGGCTTTTTTATAACTAAAAAAGTCACTCATATATATAGGAAAGAATTCGTTATATGATATTTTTTGAGATATTGGCAAAGTATTTATGAAAAAATGAGAGGATTTATCGTCGTTTATATTCTGATTTGTTCATTTATCTCTATAAATTTTAGCTCGATTGCGTAAATCTTGTGTTTTGTATTTTTTAGGAAATGAACTCATTTTACATTTTATTTATAAAGAAATTTGAATGTTGTTATGGTTATTCTGTCGTATAATTGATTATTCTTCAGTTTGTCTGAATAGTTTTATTCAGAAGTAGATTAAGAATGTCATGCATAATAATAGGAAAAAGTTTTCGGCTGGTCAGACTTGAACTTTTGTGGCTCCAGTTAATTCAAGTTCTTGTCCATCATCGCATATTCATACAATCCAGAAATATGCAAACTTATCTTCTTCTGATGTTCTATCGAATGGATATTGGTAACTAGTATCTGTAGTCTCATAAACTTTCATTTTGTCAGATCCGTCTGGAAGTGTAGAACTGTATACTATGTATTTTGATACATTTTCTACTTTATCCCAGATTAAGTAATAGTTATCTCAGATTTTTTTTGTACGTGTGGAAATGTTTTCTACTATACATCTAGGCTGATTATCAAGTCAAGTTAAAGATGCTCCACCTGGATTTTCTGAATCTCATGGCTGTCATTTTGTTATAACGAACTTAATAGTTTCAGATGCTGCTCAATGTTTAGTAGCTTCTTTTCGATATGGAGTAATTATTACATTAAGAGTTGTGTCGTATGGCACATCTGTAAATTTAAATGATTTTTTATCAGTTCGCTCATCTAGAGTATTAGTTTGTCCCTCTCATAATCGATAAGTGATAAGATATGATGAAGATTCGTTTTCATTTGAGACATCTCGAGAGATGGTTGCTATTTGTGTTTCTGAATCTGCTCATGTTATGATATTAGTAATTGCTGGAGCGTCTAGTACCGTAAATTGTTTTATGTTGTCAAATTTTTGAGTAATATCTCCGTTAGAAGCTGATGTCTCAAGAGAAATATTTATAATTCATGTATTAAATAAAAATACATCTTTACTAAATTCTCAATTCCCAACTTTAGGCAAAACTTCGGCTTCATTATCTTGTCTATCTGATAATTTTATTTTTACTGATTCGATCATCTCATCAGTATATGCAGTGATTTTTACAGTTTCTCCAATCAATCCAACTTCTGGGTCCACTGTTACATTAACTCATTCTGCTGAGCTTTGTTTGGTAGTAAAGTATATTTTATCAGAAGATCATAAAGCTGTAACTCAATCCATATCTAATACTTCAATTTTTAATGAATGTCTTCATTCGCTTACTCATCTCATGACATAATTTATCATTCATTGAGAATCTGTGAGTGTTGTGTCTAATATTTCGTCATCAAGATATATTATAGCATTAGAATTTTTTAATTCAGGTACTTTTGCAAAGATTTCCACTTTTTGGTTAGGGATTGTCATGTTTTGAGTAGGGGATAGTATTTCTATGTGAAAATCTCATGGAGTGGCATCGTTTCTAATTACTTTAATCTGTTGTCTTCAAAGTGTCCTTTCATCAGGATCATTAAAATCTTCAACTTCAATATAAAAAGTTCATATTTTTTTAATTTCTAATCATTTTTCAAAAGTTGCAGATCATAAATCAATGTCTGAAAAATCGTATAATCACTGTTGTGGTACTGTATAATCATTTTTATTTAATGGACCTCAGTTTTCATCGGTTATAGTGATATATACGGTTCCTCTATAAGAAGACATTTTTGATCAGTTTTTGAGCATTGTAATCGTTAAATTTGTTGCTTCTCATTGGATGATAGGGCTTTTTACTTCAATTTGAGCTTCGTCAGGTAGGATGTTTTGAGCGAAAATAGCTCAAAATCCTAGTCATAGAAATGTTAGAACTCCAAGGATAAACTTTCTCATATTTAGAGTAAGAAGAATAAAAAGTTAATGAGTCTGATTTTCTGGATCGATATTGTCTAAATTTCAGATGGAGAAATTTAGATTTTCAGATTTAATGTATTCTAAGGTTAATTCTTTAGAATCTCAGCTATAAGGTAATTGGAATATTCATTGTGTAAAATCTCATTCTTCGTATCAATCTATTTTAAATGTAATATTTCCATCGTTTTGTTGTAAATTTTCTACTGAATATGGAGTTTCCAACTGGTCAATAAACCATTCGGTTTCGGGTGATGATAGAATAGATACTGTTAAAATTCACTCGTTTCTAACTTGTTCAGCTAAAAATACTTCGAAAATCTGATTTTCTTTCTTGTATCATGCGTCCCGTTTTGTAGATTCAAAAAAATCCTGTTCTGTGAGTGATAAAACGCTTGCTGATAAATCTGTGGTATCATACTGCATTCGAGCGATGAAAACAGCGAGCGAGACTCCGACAATGATTATAAGAATGTATTTTCAAATTCCTTTTACAGTACTCATTTTTTTTGAATCGTAAAAATCCACAAAATACTTGTATTAAAATACATTCAAAAGTCAAATCGAACTTGACAATATTTTGCGTTTTTGGTTTAAGTTCTGACTGAAAAATTTTTATTAAGATTTTTTATAATTTATCAAAGAAATTAGCTTTAACTCACTGATTTTTCTTTTCTTCTTTTATGGCAAAATAACTTTTTCTAACTAATTCACGAATATCTGCGTAATACATTAATCATAAAACTTCTTCAATTGTGGCTCGTTTATATACTCAGATGTATCATTCTCATTCAATTAATTTTACAGAATTTGGATCTCATGTAAATTTCATCAAAAAATATGTCACATCTTTATCCAGGTGTCATGCTTTCGTTTCGCTACTTCTAAGAGAAGTAGTTCACAACAATTGTTTCACAATTAATTCTTCCTTTTTTAATCAGGCCTCTTCCCAAATTTCTCTTATTGCAGCTTTCTTTTCATCTTCTCAAATTTGAATTTTTCATTTTGGGGCGACTCGTTCTATTTTTCCGGATAGGGCATGACGTTTTATCAAAAGATATCTAGGTTCTCATTCTTTATCTAGATAATATACTATTCATCATGCACTTTGTACTATTTCTTTCATTTGTTATGAATTTAATAAAATATTATGAATGTGCCCGTTCTAATGCTGGGCCAACAACTTCACGTACAAATCGATTTTTATCATTTTTAGCGGCCGCAATAAGTTCTGGTATTTTCTCCCCAGATTCATCAATTCATTCTTGGACTTCAGCAGGACGTTCAGGGTTTTGCCACTGTTTATTTTGTTGGTTTTGAATTCATCTCATTAAATCTGCTAAATCCTTTTTAGTTAAAGTTTCGAGTAACTTCACTATTTCAACCAATTCATCTTTTAATGTATTTTCATCTATGTTTTTTTCTAATTTTATCAATTTCTCAAAAGCTTTTCAAATTTCTTTTTTGTCATGTGTTTCTAATTTAGTTCACTGTATCCATTCATTTATTTTCTTTAGTTCAGATTTTGCATCATCAACTGTTATACTCTGTTCCTCTAAATTTTTTTGAATCGGAATTAAATCTTCTTTGATTTTTTCAAAAATTTGGCTTTCGGTCAGCTCTACATAGTTTTGGGAATTTTCTGTATTATCTGATCCACTTACCATATTCTAAACTTTACATTAAAATAAATAATTCATAATTTTTATTCAAATTTATTTTTATTGGTCTAATTTTTGTAAAACCTGTGATAATATTGCCACATTCTTTTTATAATTTACTCTAAGTGGTCAAACTATAGCTAAAATACAATCATATCATTCTAATACAACTTTTGCATAAACTGCAGAAATAGTTGTGTTATCGTCTTCCATAAATGTATAATAAATCTGATTTTTTTTCAAGATTTTTCAATCAATATGTTTTACAATTCTTTTCTCTTCGATGAATGAAATAATCGATTTAGTTTCATCTAAGTGGTCTTTATCTGTTTCTTTTAGAAGATTATTCACTCCTAAATAGTAATATTCATCATTTCTAAGGAATCCGATTATTACTCAATCTACTAAGCTTCAAAGCATTTCTACCATTTCTTTCATGTTTTGTCTAGCACTATCGACTTCTAGGCTTTGCATATCTTCCATTTGTTGGAGATAGTTTTCTATGTATAGTTTTAGTCAGTCTACAGTTGGAATTCTTCAGCTTGAATTATAAGGCTGATAAACCATTCACTGTTTTTCTAGTTGATTTAGGTGCTTTCTAAGAGTGGAAGGAGCATCTTCTATTCATTCTAGTGAATTCAAAAACTTTGAACCCACGGGCTCTCATTTGTTAATGTATGTATCGATTACAACGTCCAATAGGGCAAGTAGTTTATTGTCCCCACTTTTTTTGGTCATAGAAAAACATCAATTTAAAAATCATCTCACTATTAAATATATAAATTATAAACCAGAAATCAAATAAAAAAGCACCTCATTTTGTGAGGTGCTTTATAATAAATTTTGAGACTATTCTAGGATGTCTATAATTTGTTCAATATCATTCTTTTCAGCGTCAGTAAATACTTCAACGTTCTTTTGTTCTTCAACTATTTCACTTGGTTCTTCATTATCATTTTCGTCGTCTGTAACTTCTACATCAACATCTATGATATTGTTTTCATCATCATTTTCATCAATTTCAGGAAGTTCGTTATTGTAGTATTTTTCCAATGAATTGTCTAGAGTTTCTTTAAGAGCATCAAAGAATAAGTATGATCATTTTTCTATAGCATTTGATCATGTAGCATTTTTATAAGCTTCTTCTCGTTCTGCTTCTGTTTTTGAATTGATTATGTCGTTAGCCTCTTTTTGCAGGATTAACTCAAATTTATCATCATCGAAATCTTGTTCATCAAGTTGTTCAAATCTAACTGAAGCCCAATCTTTAAATTCACGAGCAGGAGTTTTGATAGAAGATCGTAAATGACATATCAAAGCTGCAATAGCGATGAATACAACTAGGGGAATGCAAACGGCTACTCGAGCCTTTCCTCTTGGTTTGTAGAATAATCAAATTATTCAAAGTATAAATCAGATACAAAGTAGGATGAATCCGAACCAAGTTCCAATAATTGTAAATAGTAGAACGAGTCAAACAATACTGAAAATCATTCCTACAAGAGCGACTGTATTTTTTTGTTCAGTCTGATTTTGGTTTTCTTCTGGCATTTTGAAAGAATGTATTAAATAAAAATTGTTTAATGGAGATTAATTTTAACGAAGGAAAAATCAAGTAAAAATTCAGATTTTAGAAATTTTATCTTGTTTTTGATTGGTGTTTTGTTATAATTGATCTGTTAAGATTTTGTGATGTCCCGGTCGTTCAATGGATAGGACACAGTCCTGCGAAGACTGTAATCTCGGTTCGACTCCGCGTCGGGGCATATGAACATAAATTCTCAAATATTTCAATCCTTATTCTAATGAATGAGGATTTTTATTCAGATTTATTACTCATTTAGAGGTTAAAAAAAATTCTGACTAAAAATTTGCATTATTAAAAAAAAGAACTATACTTTATATGTTAGATTTTATTTATCTTAAATACAAAAACAAAAATGACAGAACCTAGTAAAACAGTTCAAAAAGCTGTAAAACCAACTCTCAAAAAGACAGAATCGGTAGATCCTGAAGTGATGAAAAAACATCAACAAATGATCAATTTTCTTCGCAATGAGATTACGAATGTAGAAGTAGAGCTCAAAAAAATGAAGGTAATCCTCGATCAATTAGTTAATTTTGATCCAATGGACATCAAGTCTTTGTCATCAACTGATTGAGATGAAACAATTGGGAATGCAGAACTTACTACTTATTCTGAAGAATGAGTAGAAGTTATTGAAGGACTTTTTGATGGTTATTTCATGATTGGAGCTGATCAAAAGAAATATCCAGTTCCAATGAACTATTCTTCAAAGACAAAACTTATTCCATGAGATACATTAAAATTAAAAGTTATGCCTGATGGAAAGTTTATTTATAAGCTTATTAAGCCAGCAGATAGAAAGCATCTTAGAGCTATTCTTTCTCGCACAGATGATAATAAATTTACTGCAGTTACAGATGAAGGAACAGTTTATTTCCTTAATCAAGCAGCTGTAACATTCTTTAAGGGAACACCTGGAGATGAGCTTTATATTATCATTAATGAAAAAGATAAAGGTTCATTTGCTGCTATTGAAGCAATTATTAAAAAATAGTATTTACTTAATGCTTAAATAGTGAAGTAGGACGGATGTCCTACTTTTTTCAAACAATTAAGTCTCATGTATGAACTCATTTGTCATTCATTGGAATGATATCTACATCAAAAAATGATTCTTTCATAATTTTTTCGATTTCTTCAGTTGAACGTTTGTATTGCTGTATTTTGAATTTTTTTTGATTTGCGGATCGTTCAAATTCTCTTCTTTGAAAGAAATGTCCTATAAAAATCTGACCATCATTTGAAAGTACGCGATAGGATTCGTTGAAAAAGTTTTCTATATTTTCGATATGTTCAAGAGTGAAAAAACAGAACGCTAAATCAAAAGAATTATCTTCAAATGGAAAATTTTCTTCTAAATTTACAATCTTTTTTTTAGCTTCTTTTGGATATTTTTCGAGCATTTTTTCAGAGATATCGCAAGCCATAATTTCACTATGAGGAAGTGAATTTAAAGCGGAAAACATTCTTCCATCTCAGGCTCATAGATCAATTATTCTAAAAGTTTTTCACCTGGGCAAAAAACGTAGAAATTCTATGTGATAAAATGAATTTAGATGTTCATGTGATTGTCTATATTGAGATGCTACAGCATTATATCATTCTTTTGGTCATAAAATTTCAACGTGTTTACTATCATATCACATAATTTTTGTAATTTCTTTATAAAATTAGAAAAACTTTTTTTCTTCATCTGATTTTTTATTGCTTTTTTTGATTTTATCTTCCATCATTTCGTCTGGATTCGTGAGATATTCATTTAATTCTTGAGTTTTTTCGCTGGCTTTTTTGATGTGCACATAATAAGTAGATAGTTCTGAAACGACTTCATTTAAATCATCGTTTTTATCAAGTAATTCTGCAGTTTTTTCTTTTAAAATTTGATTTTGTAGCATATATTCATCTAGTTCTTCTTGAAGGTGTTGTACTTGATTGTTAGCTTCCTTTAAATGAGAACGGAGTTCGTTAACCGTATCTTTGTATTCATAGCGAAGATAAAAAATTAGATATCATAGGATGGCTCAGAGTATTCATGTTCAGATATAAGCTAATAGCATATTTTATATAATATGATATAAATATCGTAAATAATCTATATTTTCTCTAATTAAAGTCAAAAGAAATTAAAAAAACAGACTTTTTTAGAGTCTGTTTTTTTTGTTGTAGTCTTATTGGATTCAATGGTTTTCTGTCCATCAACTTTGTTGGTATGCTTCTTTAATTCATTTTAATTTATCTGGATCTAGCCTTCATTGCTCTTGTGATATCCCTTGTCATGTATTTTGTTTGTTTCTACGTAATTTTACTAATTTCTCTTGATATTTTGCTGTTCTATTTACTTGTTTTTCAGTCTGTTTAATTCGTTTATCGGATCGTTCATGAGCTTTTTGGATTTCTTGATTTAAAATGGGATCATCTATGTACACCGTTTTTGCGTCTTGTTGAGCATTTTCTTCTAATGCAACTTGTTCATATATATTAGATGAATTATATAAAGATCGATTTCATCTTTCGGCTCTGTTTTGTAAAAATTTTTCCCTACCTCCTTCACATGATGATAGGACAAAAAGTAGTGTTCAAAGCACTGAAGCCTTTGTAATCCCCCATATTACTTTGTTACATGTAGTATTGTCATTGAGTTTTTCGAACATTTTTCTTTGTGTAGTAATAAAACTACTCAAAATATAAGTTTTTTGATGAAAAAGTCAAGACTTTTTTATTATATTTATTGTTTATGAATTTAGTCTTTGAGTGATTTCATATCATCGCATTCAATTTTCACGATTATTCATGAATGATAAAAATTCGTCTTTATTTGCTATAATAGTAGGAAATTTGTTTGAAATATCCTCAGAAAAAACATCTTTATCTCAATTTATACCAGTAAATATTAATCTTTTCCCTAGTGATTTTAATTTCCAAGATATTTTAAAAGGTTTTCAATTTAAATCTCAAATTGCAAATTTTTTCCCTTCTTTAATTTCGTTTAATCGTATTTCCAGTTGCTGTACTTCTTTTTCATCAGTGAATATTATTCAATTCTCAGATAATTTTTTTACTAATGGATAATTATTATTAAACTCAATTTTATTCTTTTCTAATCGACGATCTGACAAATAACTTGCATATTCTTCAGGATAGTTACGTAGTGTATCGATTTTTCCAATAGATCATCCCCAACCTCCAGATAATATTCTAGTATCGAAATCAAAAATATTTCATGATTCTGCATCATTAAAGTAAATTCCTCTTCATTTTTTTCCAATTCAATTTTCTAAAATTGTTGTAGGTCACTTATATTGGAATGGTGGATAGTCTCTTGCTGCTTTTCATTTTTGGCTATTAAGAATTTTATTTGATAAATCGGCAGCATTTAAAAGATCAGATAAATCAGTAAAACTTATTCATTTTCAGAATCATATTAATTCTCATTTATCTATATCTATGTTTGCTTCTTCTCAATCATGACTTTTTAGAACTAATTTTTCACCTTCCATTTTGAGTGAAAAGTCACTTAATCTTGGTTTTGTATCGATATTTCTTTTATCATAAAAATTTTGGATAGCTAGTTTTAATTTGTCTTTATTTTCTTGGCTGAGTGAAAGATTTTCTACTTGTAATGTTAATTTTTGTTTGTTTTCAAAGTCTTCTGGTCTTTCTGTATATGTGGCTTTACCATCAATTACAAACCAATCATATAAATGGGCTTGTAAAACGGCAGTATTTATAGCTTCATTATTTGCTTTTAATGCATTAATGTATTTTCTAAATTCTTGCTTTTTATTCTTATCGTTAGTTTCTTTTACTCAATTTTCTGATTTAAATCTTTCTAAAGCAATTTCGTTCATAGTTGTGTTGTTTGCAAGTTCATATATGAGTTTATTACTATTTCTAGGGTTTGACATGTCTGTTACTCAAAATGATGCTAACCAATTATTTCGTTTTTGTTCGTTGAAGTTTTCTGAGAAATTTGCACGGAAGTATTCTGCAGTTTGAGTTCATCAATATTGATGTTGTAAGGTATCTAGTGATTTATCATAAAAAGCTTTTCGTAAATTGTTGTCAGATTTAAAATTTTCGGTCATTGTGTTTATATTTCATATTGTTGTTTTTGGATTGAAAAGCATAAGAGAATACATTGCGGGCGCAATGGTTTCACTAGATTCTATTCCTGAACCTCGAACTGATGAAACTGCATTTCAGAAACTATTTTTTATTTTATCTCGAGATAATCATCAAGACATAAATTTATTGAATAGAGAGATAGGACTTTCTCATAATAAAACTTCTGTTCATAAAAATGCTCCACCTGTAATCAATGTTTTTTTTCGAAATCACATTTTTTTATTTGTGAAGAATTTGAACAATCCGTAGATTCATGCTCAATAGGCAGCTAATACTCAAATAGATTTTCGAGTGTTTCTTTGTCATGGTGTTAGGTTGTTACAGTGACTTAATGCTTTATCGAGGATTCAACCTATTCATCATTTTTTAAATGTATCTTGGAAATTTGTATTGGTATAATCGACATATCTTCAAGTGCGAGTACCTGTTGCAGGACTAATTATTCCTTGTTCTGTAGGAATACGTATTCAACATCTTTGAAAGCTTGGATCTAATATATCCGAATTTGTCATATATGTTGTGTAATCTGCACTGGTGTATCTTCATTCAGCAATTCTTCTGTAGAAATTCGTGGTATTGTATGTGTTTCATTCAAAAATATTCAAAATAGCTCAATTTTTTACTTCTTGTTGAAGTTTTTGTTCAAATTGAATCATCTTTTCTTGTGCTTTATTAGAACTTTTGGCATTTTCTGGCGAATTATACATGTATGAGGCACCATTTGAAAGTTCTCACCATTGTCATTGTGCAATATCTTGTTTTGCTGATTCAAGGTTTGCTCGATATTCTCTGAGCTTTTGTTTATCGCTTGGGTATATTTCGGGATTGGTTTGTTTTATCAATGCTTTCTTTTTTGCCTCAACTCATTTTTTATAATCTTGAAGCTTTTGTCTTGTGTTTTGCATTGTTTTCCTTCAAGATTTTGATAATCATTGTCTATTTTTTGTCGCTTGTATGGCGTAATCGATTTGTTGCAATAATTCATTACAGGCACGTAAATATCATTCTAAAGAATTCAAATTTAAATTATTTGTAAATTCTGTACGTGCTGCATTTATATCAGCTTTAGTTTCAGCGTTAGATAGCTTTGAATTTATGGCTGAAAGTTTTAGTGTATCTACTCTTTCTTTTGCTTCAGCAGTTGTTTTTTGGATATAATTTTCGCTTTTATCAAAAGTGCTAACAATTTCTGTAGCTTCTCCAGCTGTTGTTCTGATTTTACCTGCATCTGGTGCCATCTGAAAAAAAAACAAAATAAATTTCTCTACTTAATTATATCCGAAAATACAAAAAAAGTCAAAAAAAATCAGACTTTTTTATTAAAATTTGTGTATTTATGTTATTGTTTAATTTTGTATATTTTCTGAAGTGTCAGATGAGCCTAAATATAGGTTATCATATATAATTTGTTTGTATGCAGAATCTGAATGATCCGATAGAGAATTTGCATCACTAGCATCAGATAAATATTCTTTTATTATTTCTATTAATAGTTGTACGAAACTAGTTTGATTAATTGGAATATTGTCGTGGTAATGATCAGAAAGTTCTTGTAAATATTGTATATATCATGATATGGAGTGTTCAGATGATGATTTTAGAGTTTCATAATAATGAGAAACTCATGTTTCATTAGCTTTTTCTAAATAAAAAGGGTAAAAAATTCAAACTACAACTACATCGTTCATGCTTCTACGAAAATACGGTATATTTGTTTTTGGGTCAATAGTAATGAAAAAAGTATCATATAATCATTTTATGATTTTTTCGTTGGATATTTCATTTAGAATGAATGTTAAAAATTTGGCTAATTGATTGTTTTGCTTCTTATCCTGTTGTAATTGTTGAGCGACTTTTTTTATTTGGCGAGCGTTTTCTTGAACCCTTTGCACATCAGCTTCGGTTACTCATTCTTTTAAACTTCATCAGGTTTCTCATGATTCAATAACTCCGACTGCCTCTTCTGCCATTGGTTTTAAGTTTTGTAACGGATAAAATAAGAAATTATCTGAATGTTTTACACATTCTTCTACATTTTTTCTCTTGAAATACAATAGTAATTCTGTATATTCAATCCACGAATTGGTGATTTGGTGAGGTGGATGAGAGGCTGAAATCAACTCACTGCTAACGAGTCAAGCTGTAACAGGCTTCGTGGGTTCGAATCCCACCCTCACCGATTTGTAAAAGCTATAATATGTGGCTCTATAGCTCAGCAGGTTAGAGCGCGCCTCTCATAAGGGCGAGGTCGGTGGTTCGAGTCTACCTAGAGCCAAATTTATGATCATCTACGTCATTCAAATATTTTATTTGTATTTCTTATGTAAATTATGGCAAAGAAAAAGTGAGGAGTTATTACTGTTGCATTGGTTTGTCCTGAGTGTAAAGCGACAAATTTTTTCACATCTTTGAATAAGGCAACAACTCCAAAATTATCTGTGAGCAAGTACTGTAAACATTGCAAAAAACACACAGAGCATACATCTAGAGAAAAATTAAAGTAAAATCAGATTTTTATTTTTTTGTGTTTAAAAACTAATGTTAGCTATTAGACTTTCTAGACAAGGAAGATCAAAGAGACCTTTTTATAGAGTAGTTCTTACTGAACATACAAAACCAGCACAATGTGGACATTTAGAAGTTTTGGGTTCATATGATCCTATAAAACATATATTTGAAGCAGATATCGATGCAATTAAGACTTGGATAGAGAAATGAGCAAAACCATCTGAAAGAGTTGCAAAATTACTTTTCAAATCAACAAATGATGCTATGTTCAAAAAATTCTATAAAGAAATAGAGAGAAAAGCTCTTCCTAAAAATGAGAAATCAGAATCATAATTTATAATAAATTTGTGTTATAACCCCATTTTCCATGGAAAATGCATGTAGTAATATAATTACAGCAAATCCAGCAGATGTAATTCTGTTTATTTTTGCTTTGATAGTATTGGTTGTTTTGGTTTGATGTATTTGGGCATTTTTTTATGCTGTATTTTTGTTTATATTTTCTAGATGAGATGATTCTAAAGTGAAGTCAGCATGGAATGGTATAAGGTACATGATTATAGGATTATTTATGACAGTTATGCTTTTGTTTATGTGACCTACATTGTTGAGAGTATTTAGAATGCAGAATTCCGATATGTATTCCGCAAAATCTATATTTGTTAAGGTTGGTAATATTGTAACTTGTATATGAACGTGATTGGTCGCTGTGGTAAAAGATTATCCTAATAATAATCCTTTTGGGTCAACTTCAGATCCGTTTTGAACTACTCAATCGATATGAGACTATAGCACAAATTGAATGACAGTGTATCAATTATAATGAAAAATTTGTAATTATTGCTTGAATAAAATAAAAAAACTAATAATTTATTGTTAGTTTTTTTAAATTCAGAAATAATTATGAATACATTTCATCTTGTAGAACCGTCACGATGAATGGATATCTTAAATCGATGACTAAATATTCAAAATAAATATGAATGGATAGCAAATTTGGCTCCAACTTTTGCTGATGTATTTGTGGTAGTGTATCCGATTTTTCTTGTTTGTATTTATATATATGCAATTATAAAAAACAAACCAGTAGTAAAACAAGGAGCTCTTTATGTGTTTTGGGCAACTTTTATAGCTGTATTGATTAATATATGAATACAGACATTCTTTTATAAAGAGAGACCAATTGTAGCATTGAACCAGGTTGGAGTGGAGGAAACATTGTTGCATGATATTTTGCCGACTAGTTCATTTCCATCAGATCATGCTGTAGTTTCTATGGCTGTTGCAATATCTACGCTATTACGATGATTGCACAACAGGAGGAAATTTTTTACTCGAAGTGGAATCTTCTTCATAATAGTTTCACTTGTAATGACATTGTGTAGAATTTTGACATTAGTTCATTGGCCAAGCGATATTCTTGCCGGATTATGATTATGATTGATTGTTCCTTTAATTCTGATGATTAGACCAATAAGGTATATGCTGCTGAAATATCTTATCAATCCAATAATTCGTTTGGAGCAGTGGATAATGAAAATGATATTTGGTTATGATCAGTGAAAAATTTAATTATAGATTTGATAAACATGATTGATCCTCAGATTGAATCAAGCTGGAAAGAAGTACTTCGAGATGAATTTCAAAAACCATATTTCATAGAAATAAAGAATTTTTTACAAAAAGAAAAATCTGAATGAAAAATAATTTATCCAGCAGGAAATCAGATTTTTAATGCTTTTGATAAAACACCTTTTGATAAGGTAAAAGTTGTGATAATTTGACAGGATCCATATCATTGAGAATGAGAGGCTCATTGATTATGTTTTTCTGTGCAGGATTGAGTAAATATCCCCCCATCACTCAGGAATATTTACAAAGAAATGTACTCTGATTTATGATTAACTCCACCAAAATCTGGTAATTTGACTAAATGGACACAGGAATGAGTATTCCTTTTGAATGCAACATTGACGGTTAGAAAAGATACTCCAAATTCACATAAAGATATTGGTTGGCAGACTTTTACAGATGCAGTAATTAAAATTTTATCAGAAAAAAAAGAACACCTAGTGTTCATTTTATGGTGAGCATTTGCACAACAAAAAAAGGCTCTTATTGATGAAAATAAACATTACGTAATTTGTTCGGCGCATCCCTCTCCATTTTCGGCAGATCGTTGATTTTTTTGAAGCAAACCTTTTTCAAAGGCTAATAAATATTTGGAAGAAAATGGAATAACTCCGATTAATTGGGATTTAAATTAGCTGTGGATTTGAAATAATTACATTGTTTTTTTAGTATACAGTTGTCACATTTAGGTTTTTTTGCTGTACAATAATATCTTCAAAATAGGATTAATGAATGGTGTGCAATTCTTTTCCATTTTTTTGGAACGGCTTTTTCTATTTCTTTGGAAGTTTCAAGAGGTTCACTAGTTTTTACTATTCATAAACGATTGGCTACTCTATGAACGTGGGTGTCGACAGCAATTAAATCGTGTTTGTATCGTACGTAAAGAACCACTTTTGCGGTTTTTTCTCCTACTCATGGAAGTTGGGTTAATCATTCAACGCTTTCTGGTAAATAATATCAATATTCGTCTAAGCAGTTTTTTTCATTTGGGGTCAATTTGCCATTTTTATTTTCAGCTAATTCAACCAATTTTTTAGCAGTCTCTCGGATATGTTTAGCTTTCATTTTGTAGTAATTTACGGAAGAAACTTGTTTAGCAAGTTGTTCTTCAGTTATCTTTAGTACATCATTCGGTTCTTTTATTTTCAGAAAAAGTTTATCTGTAACTACATTTACTTGTTTATCTGTAGTTTGAGCAGACAATATCACAGCAACAAGTAATTGAAACGGAGTTTTAAAATTTAATTCAGTATCGGGATTTGGAAAAAGTATTAAAAGTTTGGTAAAAATTTCGTCGTAATCTTTCTTAGTCATATTATTTTTTATTATTTTCTAAATTTTCTTTTTGGAAACGGCTTAGATAGATTGATATAGATATTCCTGCAACAATGAATATTACAAAGAATCGTTGGCTTTTGGAAAATGGTCAAATAAATTCTGCTTGAGAATCTTGTCTAACATATTCAAATAAAAATCTGACTGTGCTATATCGTAATAGAAAAACCATGGATATTTTTCAGATTTTTCGTTTATTATTTTTTATCTGCTTAATGAAAATTATTATCAATGTGATGAATAATAAAATTCATTCAAAAATTATGGAAAGTAGATTCGTATTAATTCTGAGTGACGAATCAATTTTATCGTAAATATGCAAAAATCATAGAGAGGTTAGTGTTGATATTGTTCATTCAGTTCGTCAGAACGAGTTATTGAATATGATTCAGTATAATTCTTGATTTAGAAAGTTTCACAATCTTCATAGGGCGATACATAACGGGAGTATGCAGGCTAGTAGGTCTAATAAAATTATAAATTCTTTTCGTGAAAATTTTTTCTTTCGC
>JAEEGK010013189.1_pt1 | contig 18664 bp, 14 predicted proteins | sample 8958771 | NCBI WGS metagenome assembly JAEEGK01 (sample SAMN16246547, study PRJNA631951) | gut metagenome | biome: gut microbiome; feature: rumen; material: SC-attached | host: Bos | place: Iran: Karaj | collected 2018-10
ATCCCCATCCTATAGCGGTGAACCTTTGTTCCAACTCAGATGTCTGCATTGGAAAACATAGAGTATTAATCCGACTTTCGCCGGGCTATCCTCTACTATAGGGAAGGTTGGATACGCGTTACTCACCCGTGCGCCGGTCGCCAGCATCAATAGCAAGCTATCGATCTGCTGCCCCTCGACTTGCATGTGTTAAGCCTGTAGCTAGCGTTCATCCTGAGCCAGGATCAAACTCTTCATTGTAAAAAATATCCTTGATATTTTTTACGAGACTCTCTCGCGACTCGGAAATGAAAGCAAGCTTTCATTGTCTCTCGCTGCTCGGAGCCTTGTAAATTTTATCATTAGTCTGTCTCAGAACGACTATCCAAGATTCTTTTCAGAAAGGTTGCTTGCGCGACCTTTCAAGAATTGAAACGGTTTGTTTCTTCTAACCCAAGTACTTCGAAAAGTACTCGCTTCTTGTACTACTTCTGTCTATGTAAATCTTTCAAAGAACTCTCTTCAGCTCTCGATTTCTCGAAAGCGGGTGCAAAGGTACGACTATTTTCGGAACTACCAAAACTTTTCCACTCTTTTTTTCGTTTTTAGCCCGATATTTTTTCGCCTCTTGATACAGGTCAAAAGAAGAATAGGTCTACACCTTATTATATATTATAAAAGCGTGATGAGATTCTGATTGTATCTGAGCTCTGCCGAAAGACCGGCAACAGGCTTCGCTTAGTTAATTTCTGATAAAACGATGGCTATTGGCAAAAAAATACGTACCTTTGCACCTTATTAAATATAAGAGATAAAAAGACATGCAAAATATAAGAGACAATAAGACATGGCAACGATATTACATATAGAGACCAGTACGGACATTTGTTCGGTAGCCGTTTCGGAGGACGGACAGGTGATCTTCGACCAAGAAGATCACAGCGGGCCTAACCATGCCGAGCGACTGGGAACGATGGTTGACGAAGCCCTTTCGTTTACAGACAACCATGCCATCCCCTTCGATGCCGTCGCCGTGAGTTGCGGACCCGGTTCCTATACTGGCCTGCGCATCGGCGTATCGATGGCCAAGGGTGTGTGCTATGGACGAAACTTGAAGCTGATTGCCGTACCGACCCTGGAGTTGTTGTGCGTACCCATCCTGCTTCGGGAGATTCCTGAGGAGGACGCCCTGCTCTGTCCGATGCTCGATGCCAGGAGAATGGAAGTGTATGCCGGCATCTACGACCGGGGACTGAAACCCGTCAGGCCCATCCAGGCCGACATCGTAGATGGCGACACCTACAAAGCGTATCTGGATGAACACCCCGTTTATTTCTTCGGCAACGGTGCCCAAAAATGTCAGGAAGCCATCAGTCATCCGAACGCCCACTTCATTGAGGACATCCACCCCATCGCCAAGTGGATGCAGCCATTGGCTGAAAAGCGGTTCCTGAATGAGCAGTTTGAGGACGTGGCGTATTTTGTGCCATTCTACCTGAAGGACTTTGTGGCGAAACTTCCGAAGAAGCTGCTTTAAAGGTAAAAAGGTCAAAAAGGACTCGCTTTAGCGCTTTTACAAAGCGTAGCGACTAAAAGAAAAAGGTAAAAAAAATAAATATGGATATAAAAGGATTAGATTACAACACTCAGCGGGAGAAGCTGATTATGCCCGAGTATGGACGGGAGATTCAGAAGATGGTGGATTATGCCTGTGAGCTTCCCACCAAGGAAGAGCGTCTGCAGTGCGCCCGGGCCATCATCCGACAGATGGAGACCAAGAACCCCCAGCTGAAGGAGAACGCCGATTTCGAACAGACCCTCTGGGATCATCTGTATCTGATGAGCCACAGAGAACTGGAGATCGACTGGCCCTACGACGTATCAGAGGCAGACAAGATTCTCAGCAAGCCCGACCCCATCAAGCCTCCGAAGGAACAGATCAGACTGCGCCACTACGGGAAGCTGATCTGTCAGCTTTTTGAAAAGCTCAAGACGATGCCTGCCGGTGAGGAGCGCGACGCACTGACCTACTACACCGCCAACCAGATGAAGCGTGACCTGATGACCTGGGGACACGGTTCGATGGATGACGAGAAGGTGGCCGACGATCTGGCACACTTTACCGACGGTGTGATCCAACTGGACCTGAATGCCTTCAAGTTCAGTAAGATTACGGCGGTAGACGACAGTAAGAAGAACAAAAAGAAAAAATAACCAAGAATGGCATCATTCATCATCGAGGGCGGACATCTGCTTAAAGGCACCATCACCCCGCAGGGCGCAAAGAACGAGGCACTGCAGGTGATCTGTGCAACCCTGCTGACCCATGAGGCAGTGACGATCCAGAACATCCCCGACATCCGGGACGTGAATAACCTCATCCAGTTGCTGTGCGACATCGGCGTGAAAGTGTCACGCGGCGATACAGGTATCTACACCTTCCAGGCAGACAGTCTGAATCTCGCCTACCTGGAGAGCGATGAGTTTGTGAAGAAATGTTCCGAACTGCGTGGCAGTGTGATGATGATCGGTCCGTTGCTCGCTCGTATGGGGAGGGCGGTGATTGCCAAACCCGGAGGTGATAAGATCGGACGTCGTCGACTCGACACCCACTTCCTCGGTTTCGAAAAACTCGGTGCTAAGTTCAACCGCATCGAGGGGCGTGAGGTCTATGAGATCGCTGCCCAGAAACTGAAGGGTAACTATATGTTGCTCGACGAGGCCTCGGTGACGGGTACTGCAAATATTGTGATGGCTGCCGTCTTTGCCAAAGGCACCACCACCATCTATAACGCGGCCTGTGAGCCCTACCTCCAGCAACTGTGTCAGATGCTGAACCAGATGGGTGCCCAGATTAGTGGTATCGGTTCGAACCTCCTGACGATCGAAGGCGTGAAAGTCCTGCATGGGACAACCCATCGTATCCTGCCAGATATGATCGAGGTAGGTTCGTTCATCGGTATGGCCGCCATGTGTGGCGATGGCATCCGCATCAAGGAGGTCTCACTGAAGGATCTCGGCATTATCCCTGATGCCTTCAGGAAGTTAGGTGTTAAGATCAAGGTGGAAGGTGATGACCTCGTGATCCCCCGTCAGAAGCACTACGAGATACAGTCGTTTATCGACGGAACGATCATGACGCTGGCTGATGCCCCCTGGCCAGGACTGACGCCTGACCTGTTGTCAGTGCTCATCGTGGTAGCCACCCAGGCCAGAGGTAGTGTGCTATTCCACCAGAAGATGTTTGAGAGTCGCTTGTTCTTCGTGGACAAACTCATCGACATGGGTGCACAGATTATCCTGTGTGATCCCCACAGGGCTGTCGTCGTGGGACATGATCGGAAAATCACCCTGCGCGGCGGTAGGATGACGAGTCCTGATATCCGTGCCGGTATCGCTCTGCTGATTGCCGCCATGAGTGCCACAGGTACGAGTCGTATCGACAACATCGAACAGATAGACAGAGGTTATGAGCATATCGAGGACCGTCTGAACGCCCTCGGTGCAAAAATCACAAGAGGATGATCAGACGCGAAGAAGTCTATAAGATCGGCAGACTGGGCAAGACGCACGGCGTAAGGGGGGAGATCTCCTTCTTGCTCGACGATGATGTGTTTGACCGTACGGATGCCGACTATCTCATTCTCGACATCGACGGCATCCTGGTGCCATTCTTCATTGAGGAGTACCGTTTTAAGACCGACAGCAACGCCCTGATGAAGTTTGACGGCATCGACACTCAGGAACGCGCCAGGGAATTGACGGGATGCGACGTGTATTTCCCCCGTTCGTTGGCTGATGAAGATGAGATGAACGTCTCCTGGGCTGAACTCGTGGGGTACAGTCTCATCGACAGCAACAGCGGAAAGACCGTCGGCGAGATTGCCGCCATCGACGACAGCACCATCAACATCCTGTTTGAACTGACAGACGGGAAACTGATCCCTGCCTCAGAAGAATTGATACAACAGATCGATACGAAACGACATCAAATAGAAATCAATCTGCCGCAAGGCATCTTGGAATTGTAGAAATGGAAAATGAAAAGTGAAAATATGAAGAAGCAAATAGCCATCCTCGGTTCTACCGGGTCTATCGGAACACAAGCCCTCGAAGTGATTGAGGAGCATGCAGACTTATATGAAGTCTATTGTCTGACAGCCAATAATAAGGTTCAGTTGCTGGCAGAGCAGGCCCACAAGTTCAAGCCCGCCGCCATCGTGATTGCCAACGAACAGCGTTACGATGAGTTGAAGTCGCTGATGAGCGACCTGCCCGACATCAAAGTGTATGCCGGTGCCAAGGCACTCGACGAGATTGTGGAGGCAGGTCCTATCGACATGGTGCTTACTGCCATGGTCGGTTTCTCAGGTCTGAACCCCACCATCCACGCCATCAAGGCAGGTAAGACGATCTGTCTCGCCAACAAGGAGACACTGGTGGTGGCCGGTGAACTGATCCTGGCACTCGCTCAGCAGTATCACACCCCCATTCTGCCTGTTGACAGTGAGCACTCTGCCATCTTCCAGAGTCTCGTCGGTGAGGATCAGAACCCTATCGAGAAGATCCTGTTGACAGCCTCTGGCGGTCCGTTCCGTCTGAAGACGATGGAGGAGATTGCCCATGTGACCAAGGCTGACGCCCTGCGCCACCCGACATGGGATATGGGTGCAAAGATCACCATCGACTCTGCTTCGATGATGAACAAGGGTTTCGAGGTCATCGAGGCCAAATGGCTCTTCGGCGTAGAAGCTAACAAGATTCAGGTGCTGGTTCACCCGCAGTCGATTGTGCACAGTGCCGTCCAGTTCCAGGATGGTAGTGTGAAGGCACAGTTGGGTGTACCCGACATGCGTCTGCCTATTCAGTATGCTTTCTCATTCCCCCAACGTCTGCATCTGAGTGGCGAGCGTCTCGACCTGTTCAAGGCCCAGCATCTGGAATTCTTTGAGCCCGACCTGAACAAGTTCCGTTGCTTGGCCCTCGCCTTCGAGGCGATCAACAAAGGTGGCAACATGCCTTGTATCGTGAATGCGGCCAATGAGATCGTGAACCGTGGTTTCCTGGAGGACAAGTGCGGTTTCCTGCAGATGGGCGACATCATCGCCGAGACCATGCAACGTGCCACCTTCGACAAGGAGCCATCGTACGACACCTATATCGCCACCGATGCCGAGGCGCGTCGTATTGCAACAGAACTGATGTCTGGCCCTCTAAGTTCTTTGCTGTGCAAAGCGGCAAAGCCGAGCGAGGGGGCGACAGGGGTCTGAACAAGCGCAGATCCCAATTTCTATCATAATGTATAACAATAAAGTCTGATTAACGCTTGTTCAGACCCCCAGCCCCCTAACTTAGGGGGCTCAGAATATGGACATATTTATAATTCGATTATTACAATTCATGCTGGCCATTGGCCTGCTCGTGCTGCTCCATGAGGGCGGACACTTCTTCTTTTCGAAGCTCTTCGGTGTACGTGTCGATAAGTTCTATCTATTCTTCGACCCCAGCATCGGTAAATGGGACGGCAGTCTCTTCAAATGGAAACCCAAGAAAAGCGATACCCAGTATGGTGTCGGTTGGTTACCCCTTGGCGGTTACTGTAAGATTGCCGGTATGATCGACGAGAGTTTCGACACCGAACAGATGAAACAAGCCGAACAACCGTGGGAGTTTCGTGCAAAACCCGCCTGGCAGCGTCTGCTGATCATGATCGGCGGTGTGCTGGTGAACTTCCTGCTGGCGCTGTTTATCTACTCGATGATCCTCTTCTACTGGGGTGACACCTATATCCCTGTGAAGGACATGACCATGGGTATGAAGTTCAACACCGAGGCCAAACAATACGGTTTCAAGGATGGTGATATCCTCGTTGGTACAGACCAGGGCACCTTCAAGGACTTCTCTGCCGACCTCTTCAGGGATATCTCCGAAGCTAAGCGTGTGGATATCATCCGCGATGGAAAGGCGATGAGTCTGCAGCTGCCGGGTGACATCAACCTGCTCGGTATGCTGAAGGCAGAGCCTCCTTTTGTCAGTCCTTACATCCCTGCCGAGATCGACAGTGTGATGGACGCCTCTCCAGCCGCTAAGATCGGTCTGAAGAAAGGTGATAAGATCGTGGCACTTAACGGCAAACCCATCGACTCCTACAATGAGTTTACCAATCAGATCGGTATCCTGAGCGACATGATGACAGATGCCAAGACGACGGCTGACAGTATGAAGCTGCGTACCGTCACGATGGTGATTGCCCGTGAGAGTAAGACGGACACGCTGACCACGATGCTGACATCCGACCTGAAGGTAGGTTTCTTCGTGAAGAGCATTGCTGGCATGTATCAGCCTGTCACAAAGGAATACGGTTTCTTTGAGAGTTTCCCTGCCGGTATCAAATACGGTTGGAATGTGCTCGCCGGTTATGTGGGTGACATGAAATATGTCTTCACTGCCGACGGTGCCAAGTCACTCGGCGGTTTCGGTGCCATCGGCAGTCTGTTCCCCCCGATGTGGGACTGGTACATGTTCTGGAAGATGACCGCCTTCCTCTCTATCATCCTTGCCTTCATGAACATCCTGCCCATCCCCGCCCTCGACGGAGGTCATGTGCTGTTCCTGTTCTATGAGATGATCACCCGCCGCAAACCCTCAGAGACCTTTATGATCCGCGCCGAGTATGTAGGCTTCGGTATTCTGATTCTATTGATGGTCGTGGCGAATTTGAATGATATCCTGAGGTGGTTAGGCTATATGTAGCCCCTCGACTGACTCAGGTACTCTGGAGAGAGCTATGATCGAGGTCATGATGACACTCTTTGCCCTGGTGGTTGTCGGTTACATCGCCGGCAAACTTGGGTATCTTGGCGGTGACTTCGACAGACAACTGTCACGTCTCGTCATCAACATCACGTGTCCTGCCCTCATCCTTTCCTCAGCCATGAATGGTACGCTGCCTGACAGGCGGTATATCCTGCCCCTGTTAGGCATCAGCGTCATCACCTATCTCATACTGACTGGTGCCGCCCTCTTCCTGCCTCGTTATATGACCACGAGACAGGAAGAGGAGGGTGCCGTCGGATTTGCCATGATGTTCGGTAATGTTGGTTTTATGGGGTATCCCGTCGTCGCCTCAATCTTCGGTCATCAGGCCGTCTTCTATGCCGCCGTCCTTAATGTGGTCAACACCTTCGCTGTCTTTACAATTGGCACCATACTCATCACAGGAAAAAGCGATGTGGAAGGTAAGCATTTTCAGAAAAAGGTACTCTACTCCACTCCAATGTTCGCCGCCTATCTCACGATGCTTATCGTGGCTCTCGAGATAGACAACATCCCGGGCGTGATCAGTCAGCCCCTGACGATGCTGGGTAACATCACCGTACCAGCCGCCCTGCTTATTATCGGTTCTTCGATGTCGCAGCTCTCACTCCGTATGATGCTGGGCAACCGCACCGTCTATCTCACCACCATCATGCGCCTGTTGATCGTCCCCCTGTCGATGTACTATCTGTGCCGTGCCATCGGCTTCTCCGAGACCGTAGTCAATATCAACACCGTAGTCATCGCCATGCCTGTAGCCACCTACGGCACCATTCTCTGTCTGCGTCATGAGAAAGACGCCACGCTGATGACAGAGGTGACCTTTATCACCACACTCTTCTCGATGCTGACCATCCCCTTGTTGGTGATGTTCTTCTTATAAGCAAGAGATAAACCGCTCCGATGATCACATACATCATCCACACCTGTAACGGTGTGGGATGCAGTCCTTCGATGCTGGCCCCCGGGAGCATCGCTATCCATGAGAGCAACTGGTTCAGAGCATCCACTATATATATTAATAGGTACGCGAGGGAGGGTATCAGCAGGACCAGCAGCGAGAGATACAGGATCAGGGTGGCAGCAGGTACCACGATGAGGTTTGCCAACAGGAAATAGCAGGAGAACCGTCCGAAGTAATAGGCGATCAACGGGGCCACACCGATCTGAGCTGCACAGGAGACCGCCAGCATCGTCCACAGCCATTTGAAGAGGCGATGATCGAACAGAAAGGGCTGAGACCACACACTTTCAAACAAGGGGTAGAACAACAGGATCGCCAACACTGCCATAAACGACAGTTGGAAACCGACATCAAACAGAGACATCGGATTGAACAAAAGCATCACGATGGCCGCAAAGGCCAGTGTGTTCACCGACAGTTTATCCCGATGGCCAAGTGACAGCAGTGCATAGATGGAGACCATCACCGCCGATCGAACCACACTGGCAGACAGACCGACCAAGAACACAAACAGCCAGATACTGACGATGATCACGATCTGAGAGACCATCTGCCACCGTCGACGACTCAACAACAACGACAGCAGCGTATAGATGATACCCAGGTGCAGACCGCTCAGTGCCAGGATATGCGAAGCCCCAGATATAGCGTAGGCATCCCTCAACTCCGTTGTCAGCTGCGACTTATCCCCAAGTGCCATCGCCGCTACCACGGCATAGGCGCTACCATCTACCCCACTCTCAGAGAGCCGGTCCAACAACTTCGACCGTTGTTCTAAGAAGTAGATCTTTGAACGGTCCAAACGAGAGGGTTGCGGTGATTCTTGCTGTGCCCGTTGCATCAACAACGCCCCTAACACCACGAAACACAAGCCAATGACTGCCGACTGCAGGTGTTCATAGCGCCAGAGGCAGAACGCCAAGAGGACCACCACTACCAATAGGGGGAATAGCGGAAATGGTAGGACGAGATACCTCGCAAGAACTATACCTGCCATCAGACTGACGGCAATCTTCACCAATGGGGCCTTTTCGGAAACTTTGTTTCTCATACGATTCACGATTAACTGGTTGCAAAGATACAACTTTTTGTGGGAAAAGCAAAGAAAAATCGATTTTCTTTGGTTTTTCTCTCAGTTTGCACTATCTTTGAGGCAGCGCCTCGAAGATAGGCTGCATCTCGGAAATACAAAATAAATGGTAATTTCTTTTGCATTTCGCTCGATTTGCACTATCTTTGCAGGCGATATGGAAGTGATAAGTATGCCCGTTTGGGCTTGGATTTTATTCTATGTATTAGTGTTGGTGATGCTGGTGATCGACCTGAAATCGTTCGGCAGGAAAGGTCAGCATGAGGTGAGTGTATCAGAAGCATTGAAGATGACCGCCGTCTGGATCGGTGTTTCCCTGATCTTCTGCGGTGGTATCTGGCTCTATGAAGGGGATGAAAAAGCAATGGAGTTTCTGGCAGGTTACCTGATCGAGAAATCCCTGTCGATGGATAATCTTTTCGTGTTTCTGATGCTCTTCTCCTTCTTCGGCGTCCAGCGGAAATATCAGCACGAAGTACTCTTCTGGGGTATCTTCGGTGCCTTGGTGCTACGCAGCATCTTCATCTTTGCCGGAACAGCCATCATCAACCAGTTCGAGTGGATACTCGGTGTGTTCGGTGTTTTCCTTATCTATACAGGTATCAAGATGTTCGGTCATCAGGACGATGAGAACGTGGATCCCTCGAAGAACATCTTCGTGAAACTTTTCAAGAAGTTCTTCCCGGTGACCGACCAGATGCACGACGACAAGTTTTTTATTACAGAAAACGGTAAGCGCCTGGCGACACCACTGTTTATCGCCCTCTTGGTGATCGAAACCACCGACGTGGCTTTTGCTGTAGACAGTATCCCTGCCGTCTTCTCCGTCAGTCGCGACCCATTCATCGTCTTGACGAGTAACGTGTTTGCCATTCTCGGCCTACGAGCCCTCTACTTCGCCTTGGCCGCCGTCGCCAAATACTTCACCTATCTGAAATACGGTCTGGGCATCATCCTCAGTTTCGTAGGTATCAAGATGCTGTTGGAGGTGATTTGGCACATTGAGGTGCCCACCCCACTCTCCTTGGTTTTTATCTTCGGCATACTGGTTCTCTCAATGGGACTATCCTATATCATTTCAAAACATCAGAGTCATGGAGATTAGCAATTACACAAACGATGCCTTAGAACTGCTGAAGGAACTGATTGCCATCCCTTCCGTCAGCCGTGACGAGGGAAAGGCCGCCGACAAACTGGCTGAGTATCTGAATCGCTGGGATCTACCCTTCGGACGTGAAGGCAACAACCTCTGGGTGGGTTGTCAGGACTGGGATAACAACCGTCCTACGGTGATGTTGAATGCACATATCGACACGGTGAAGCCTGTTGCCTCCTGGACCCGTGATCCCTTCACCCCGACTCAGGAAGGCGATCTGCTCTATGGACTTGGCTCCAATGACTGTGGTGGAGGACTGGTGGCGCTGCTCCAGACCTATCGTATCATGCGCCATCGTCAGCGCAACTATAACATCCTCTGGGTGGCATCTGCTGAAGAGGAGGTATCGGGTGCCGATGGTTTCAGTCGGGTGTTGCCGTTGTTGCCAAAGGTGGATGTCGCCATCGTCGGAGAGCCGACAGGCATGCAGCCCGCCATTGCCGAGAAAGGTCTGATGGTAATCGACGGCTATGCCTATGGTAAGTCAGGACACGCCGCCAGAAACGAAGGCGTGAATGCCATCTATGAGGCCCTCGACGATCTGGTGTGGTTGCGTGATTATAAGTTCAGGAAAGAGAGTCCGTTGTTAGGACCTACGAAGATGACGGTGACCGTCGTAGAGAGCGGCACCCAGCATAATGTGGTGCCCGACACCCTGCATTTCGTCCTCGATATCCGTACCAATGAGTTTTATCAGAATGAGTTCCTCTTTGAGTTCTTGAAGAAGAAGATGAAGAAGTGCGAACTCAAGCCCCGTTCGTTCCGTCTGCACTCCAGCAGCATCCCGCAGGAGCATCCGATCATCCGCAGATGTCTGGAGCGCGGCATGCAGCCCTTCGGTTCGCCCACGTTGAGCGACCAGGCCCTTATGCCCTTCCCCTCATTCAAGTTGGGACCCGGCGAATCAAGCCGTTCCCATTCTGCCGATGAGTTTATTAAGATCTCGGAGATCCAGCAGGCCATCGAGACCTACGTCTATCTATTAGAAGGGCTGGCTATCTAGACAGCCAGCCCTCTGGGTTCAGTTTTTCATTACCACGTCGCAGTTGGAACTGCATCAAGCCCTCGGAGCCCAAGCGTCCGATAGTCTGACGTGTGCTCACCTTCTGTCCGCGACTGACACTCACCGAGGCGAGGTCGCAATAGACTGACAGGTAGTTACCATGACGGATGATCACCACCGTGGTACCCGCATAGCCAAAGACCGCACTCACCTCACCGTCGAAGATACAACGTACGGGTGAGCCTGGCTGTGCCTTGATATCGATACCTTTCTTATCGAGGGTGACATGACCTTTCACGTCGTCCACATGATTCATACCGAAACGGTGCACGATCTGGTAACTGCCTGAGATAGGCATGGGCAGACGACCGCGGTTGCTCTCGAAGTTTCCACTCAAACGCTGATCCTCAGAAGATACATAGACCTTCTCCACCGACTTCTTGGCAGCAGCCACCTCCTTCTCACGGGCAGCAGCTTCCGCCTTTGCCTTCCGCTCTGCAGCCAGACGAGCTTTCTCAGCCTCACGGGCAGCACGTTCAGCGGCCGCTTTCTCCTCGGCACTCTTCTTGGCAGCAGCCCTGGCCTCAGCCTTTGCCTTCTCCTCACGGGCCTTTGCCTCCGCAATCCTTCGGGCATTCTCACGGGCAGCAGCCTCAGCCTCAGCTTTCTTTCGAGCCAGTTCCTCTGCCCGTTTCTTAGCGGCCTCCGCCTCTGCCTTCCGTTTAGCCTCCGCCTCAGCACGGGCCTTGGCACGGGCAATCTCCTCGGCAATCAGTCGATCGATCTGGGCATTTAGTTCAGCATCACGTTTCTTCTGTTTGTCTATGATGCTGATGATGGTCTTCTGCTGTTTCTTCAACGAGTTCACCACCTTCTCCTGTTCCACCTGCTTGTTCTCCAGTGACTTCTTCTCTTGTTCACCACGATAGAGCAGATCGTTTTTCTGACGTTTCGAACTCTTCAGTTCCTCGAAAGCCTCTGCCACCTGTGCCTGCATCGACTCCACCGCCTCGCCCTGTGCCTTCTGATAGGCTGCATACTCACGGACGAAGCGCAGACGACGGTACATCTGGGAGAAGTTCTTCGCACTGAAGATAAACATCATCTGACTCTGGATGCTTCGGTTGCGGTGCATATAACGCATCGACTTCTGGAAGCGCTGCTTACGCTCGTCGAGTTCATGCTCCAGCACCTTCAACTGAGCCTCGAGCACATGGATATTACCATCGAGTCGAGAGATATCCCCTCGGATGGTATCAATCGTACGACGCTTATCGGCGATCTCATTATTGATCACCATCAGGTTCTGCAGGCGCTTCTTCACATCCTGTTCGTTGGCCTTCAGACGACGCTCCTGTTCCTTAATCTGCTGACGCACCTGTGCCTGTTCGTTCTTTAGGCTGTTCACCGTGACGCCAGGTTTCTTCTGAGTCGAAGTCGTCTTCTTAGTAGTGGTTTTCTTGGTGCCTGTCTTTTTGGTTGTCGTCTTTTTAGTGACAGTCGTCTTCTGCCCGGCAGACTTTTTCCGAGTCTGCTGGGCTGGAGCTGCTGCCACCAGGCATGCCAAGATCCAGAATAGTATTAATCGTTTCACGTGTTATCTACCGTATTTATAAAATTAGAGAGACAGGAAACGACGCAGGATCTCATCAATAGACACCTCACGGTACTTATTGGAGATCAGTGTACGGGGCTCCCACTCCGTATCGGATCCAATATGGTTCAGTGTCATACCGAGTTTCACTTCCTTACCGCCGGTGTTCAACGTGATCATATGCTTATAAGGGAACATATTCTTGTTCAGCGGTTTGAAGTCCTCATAATCCCAGTTCAACTGAGAGGCACCGTTCACCTTATCCTTATACATGACATTGGCCATCTCGATAAAAGCCGTCTGTCTATCAACCAGCCAACTGTAGTCCAACTTCGAGGCCTCCAGACTGAGGATCATATCATGTCCGCTCTCCATCATGTTATACGGACCGGAGCCTTTCTCATTGGGCTTGTCAAAGTTCATGTTCTCAGGAACGAAAAGCTCATTCCAGAACAACGACTGGATCGTGTTGAAGTCGATGCCGCTGTTACGGAGGAAGTCAACGGAAATCCAGGGCACCTTCAGGTACTGTTTGTTGATACGGTCCATGATGAGCACATACTCCTTCGTCAGTTCGATACGACCAGCCTCCACGAAACCGAAAGCCATCAACTGAAGACGGATCACATCATGGCGACGCATCCTCAGGTTACCAGTCAGTGTCAGTTTCTGCGGTCCGGACTCCACGGAGAACTTCACCTTCGACGTAAAGAACTTACCCGTCTGGGCATTCTCCTGAACGTTTGAGATCAAGTCGCCCTTCTTGAATGTAGTAAGATTGGTATCAGTTGTGGTAGTCTTGTGTGACTTACAAGACACCAGCACTAACGGCAAAGCCAATACGGCCACTTTTACAATACTGAGCAATTTCATTCCTTAAAGTATTTTTTTTGTTTGATTTTCTTTTGTAGCAGCTGATCCTCAGGTTTCTTCTGCTGAGCATCACGCCAGTAGGATAGCGCACGATCCATCTCCTTGTTGAGGGCATAGATATCGCCCGCATGTTCGATGATCACCTCGTTGCCAGGCGCATCCGTATCACCCATGTTCTGCAGGGCCTGGTCGATGTATATCTTCGCCTCGGAATACCGCTTCTGCATGAAGAGGATCCAGGCGTAGGTATCCAGATAAGTGGCGTTCTTCGGTTCTGCCTTCACGGTCTTGAAACTCATGGCCTCAGCCGTATCCAACCGTTCCCCCCGTTCACTGAGGTAATAGGCATAGTTGTTCAGGCAGCCGATATTATCATCCTTCCACACCAGACAGGAGTCGTAGGCTGCAAACGCCGCTTCGGCCAGTCCCTTCTGATGCAGGATGTCACCCATCACAGCATAAAAGTCGGACACGATATGCGGGTCACTCTCGTCGGTAATCACGCCGATGCCATTCTGGAAAGATGACAAAGCCTTGTCGAGACTGTCGCGCTTATAGTAGGCGATACCCTGATAATAATAGAACGCCATCTCATCAGGGTTATACTGACGGGCATCCTGACACAGGGCGATCACACGGTCCAGATCCTCATCCTCCCAGGCATAGCCCACCAGTTGCAGACGGGCAGCCGCCTGATCCGGTGCCATCCGCAGCACCTGTTCCAATACCGGACGGATGCTGTCCTTCGGCATCTTCTTCGCACTCATATACGAGGCACAGTAGAAAGCCATCTCCACATCAGCCTGAGGCTGGGCGAGCATCTTACGGAACAATGTCAGCACCCTCGTACTGTCACCGTCGGCCTCACTGGAGGCTACCTCCTGTCGCAGCAGATGCACCTTCTCCTCAGGGGTCGCATTCTTATTCAGCAGCACCCGTTCTGTCAGGGAGTCAGCCACCGCCTTATTGCCCTGCGACTGATAATAGGTACGCAACGACATCAGCACACGGTTGTTGTCAGGTTCCTCCTTCAGTACTTGGTGATAGATGTTCAGTGCCTTCTTGGCCTGACCGTTCATCATCAGTGACTCTCCGTACATCGCCAGATAGTTCAGGTCGTTAGGATATTGTTTGGCGAGAGCTTCCATCTCAGCGACGACTGCTTTCCGGTCACCCTTGCGGGAATAGATCTCACCCTTGGCCAGGGAGAGTCGTTCGCTCTTCCCGTCAATCGCCTCCAAGCGGTTCAGTACACCGATCGCCTGATCATAGTCCTCTACCTGCTGATAGAGTTGGAACAACAACTCCAGCATATCCTCGCGATCCTTGTTACGGGCGTAGATGCCTTCGATCACAGGGATCGCACTGGCATAATCCTGTTGGCGGATATAGGTCTGCGCCAAGGTCTCCACATAGATTTCGTTATCCGGATCGAGGGCAGCAGCACGCTTCACGCATTCGATCGACTTCTCCGTATTCTTCAGGAGCGAGTAATACTGCCCGAGGAAGAAATACACCTCCGGGGCATCAGGATTCAGTTCCTGACAATGGCGCAACAGGTCGAAGGCAGCATCGTTGTTGCCTTTCTCCCGCTGGATCATCGCCTCCAGAAAGAACTGGTCATAGGTCTTCAACTCCTGTGCCTGAACCATCAGACCCAGAAGCATGACAACCATCAAAAACCATTTCCGCTGTATCATCTTACTTCACACCTGTATGACCATAGCCACCTTCGCCACGCTCTGTCTCGTCGAGCACCTCCACAGGCACGAACTGTCCCTGCTCATGACGGGCGATCACCATCTGGGCGATACGCTCACCGTCGTTGACGACAAACTCCTCCTGCGACAGATTGATCAGCAGCACGCCCACCTCACCGCGATAATCGGCATCAACCGTTCCCGGGGAGTTCAACACCGTGATACCCTTCTTCAGAGCCAGACCGCTACGCGGACGTACCTGGGCCTCATAACCTGCGGGCAGGGCGATGTGCAGACCCGTCGGAATCAGTCTGCGCTCCATGGGTTTCAATACGATCGGTTCCGACAGATTCGCACGCAGATCCATGCCTGCGCTCTGTGCTGTCGCATATGCTGGTAAGGGCTGATGACCCTTGTTGACTACCTTTATTTCTAACATCTTTTTAAAATTTCATTTTAATCAGGTGCAAAGGTACATTATTTTTTAGACATAAGAACAGAAGAACATATTTTTTTATGTTTCTTTTGTTCTTTTGTCCAAATTATCGTATATTTGCACCCAGAATATGATGAACTGGCAACAACTGATATCCAATAAGCGCCTCGGACAGGAGCATCGTCACCCGGAGCGCCATGATGACCGTACGGAGTTTAAACGCGACTATGACCGTCTGATTTTCTCGGCTCCTTTCCGTCGTCTGCAGAACAAGACGCAGGTGTTTCCCCTTCCGGGCAGCATCTTCGTACACAACCGTCTCACCCACTCCTTAGAGGTAGCGAGTGTGGGTATGTCGTTAGGTAACGACGTGGCCCAGCAACTTATCAGGCGGCATCCCGAACTGAAGGACACACTCTTTCAGGAAATCGGACAGATTGTGGCGACGGCCTGTCTGGCTCACGACCTGGGCAACCCACCTTTCGGCCATAGTGGCGAGAAGGCGATGCAGGCGTATTTCCTAGAGGGTGCTGGTACGGAACTGCAGCGCGAGGTATCGTCTATCTTCTGGAACGACCTCACCCACTTCGAGGGCAATGCCAATGCCTTTCGTCTGCTGACGCATCAGTTTAAGGGTCGTCGTTCTGGTGGATTCGTGATGACCTATTCCACCCTGGCAAGTATCGTGAAATATCCTTACTCCTCATCCGCTGCAGGAAAGAAGGGGAAGTTCGGTTTCTTTGATTCGGAGAAAGACGCCTATCGCAAGATCGCCCAGGAGTTAGGCATCCCCTGTCTCTCGGAGGCAGGCGAACCGCTCAAGTATGCCCGTCATCCGCTGGTGTATCTCGTCGAGGCTGCCGATGATATCTGCTATGAGATCATGGACCTCGAAGATGCCCACAAACTGAAGATCATTTCCCACGAGGAGACCATGCAACTGCTCCTCGGTTTCTTTGATGCCGAGAGTCAGCAGCACATCCTCCAGCGCATCCAAGAGGAAGGTGTGACGGATAACAACGAGAAGGTGGTCTATCTGCGGGCTTGTGTCATCGGCAAACTGGAGAACGAGTGTGTCCGTGTGTTCATCGAACATGAAGAGGAGATCCTCAGCGGCACCTTTAAGGGAAGTCTCATCAACCAGATCAATGCCTTGCAACAGGAGGCCTACAAGCGATGCTGCGACTTCTCCGTGATGCGCATCTACAAGAGTCGTCCTGTGCTCGATGTGGAACTGTCAGGTTATCAGATCATCCAGACGCTCATGCAGAAGTTTATCGGTGCCGCCGTCCATCCCGACCGTTTCTACTCGAAGCACCTTATCAGTCGGGTGTCGAGCCAGTATGACATCGATGCGCCCGACCTCGAAACACGTCTCATGGCGATCATCGACTACATCAGCGGCATGACCGACGTCTATGCCCTCGACATCTATCAGAAAATCAACGGTATCTCCCTGCCGATCGTATAGCAGCAACATGAAGAAAGTCTTTATTATACTCGTATCCTTGATGGTCGTTTTGGGCATTCATGCCCAGATGGTTGATCCCGTGCACTTCACCTCCAAGCTGAAACTGGGTGAGGGGGCAGAGGCTGAGATCATCTTCCACGCTACCATTGACGACGGCTGGCATGTGTATTCCACCGAACTGGGTGACAACGGTCCCATCGAGGCCACCTTTAACGTGGAGAAGATGGAGGGTGCCGAACTCGTGGGTAAGTTGACACCTGTGGGAAAGGTCATCAAGAAGATGGACAAGTTGTTCAACATGGAACTGAAGTACTTCGAGAAAGAGGCGACCTTCATTCAGAAGATCCGCTTCACGAAGCCCCAATACGACATCGACTGTTATCTGGAATACGGTGCCTGCAGTGATGCCAGTTGTCTGCCACCCTCGGAAGTGGCGCTGAAGGAGAAAGGCCCTTCTTGCGTCCCTTCGGTAGCAAGCGACCTTCGGTCGAGCGCGACAGGCTCAGGGACCGTAAGCGCGACAGGCTCAGGGACCGTGAGCTCAGGGGCCGATGACAAGCCGAGCGGAGCATCCGAGCAAGAGGATACCATTTATGCTGGTTCAGACCCCCAGCCCCCTATCATAGGGGGTTCGGAAACCGACCTCTGGGCACCTGTGACGGATGAACTTCGTGCACTGGGCTCGGGCGAGGAACTGGCCAAACAATCGCTGCTCTGGCTCTTGCTGATGGGCTTTGTGGCTGGTCTGTTGGCTGTCTGCATGCCCTGCATCTGGCCGATCATCCCCATGACGGTGAGTTTCTTCCTGAAACGTTCGAAGGACAATACCAAGAAAGGTATCCGCGATGCCTTTACCTACGGTCTGTCGATCATTGTGATCTACCTCGGTTTAGGACTACTTGTGACAGCGCTCTTTGGCAGTGACACGCTGAATGCGATGTCAACCAACGCCGTCTTCAACGTGTTCCTCTTCCTGTTGCTCGTGGTGTTCGCCCTCAGTTTCTTCGGCTGGTTTGAGATCAGACTGCCAGACAGTTGGGCCAACAAGGTAGATACCAAGGCTTCGGAGACCAGTGGTCTGTTGAGTATCTTCCTGATGGCGTTTACGCTGGTGCTCGTATCATTCTCCTGCACAGGTCCGATCATCGGCATGTTGTTGGTACAGACCACAACCACAGGCAACTGGCTCGCCCCAGCAGTGGGTATGTTCGGCTTTGCCCTGGCACTCGCCCTCCCCTTCACGCTGTTTGCCATGTTCCCCTCGTGGCTGAAGTCTGCCCCGAAGTCTGGTTCGTGGATGACCACCCTGAAGATCGTATTGGGATTCATCGAACTGGCCTTCTCACTGAAGTTCCTCTCCGTAGCCGACCTCGCCTACGGCTGGCATATCCTCGACCGTGAGGTATTCCTCTCGCTCTGGATCGTCATCTTCGCCCTGTTGGGTGCTTACCTCGTGGGCTGGCTGAAGTTCCAGGTGGATGAGATCGGTGGTGAACTACATAAGCCGATGCTCGTACTCTGTATCATGGGCGGACTGGTATCATTCGCTTTCGCCGTGTATATGGTACCTGGTCTCTGGGGG
>JAEEGK010013190.1_pt1 | contig 18664 bp, 18 predicted proteins | sample 8958771 | NCBI WGS metagenome assembly JAEEGK01 (sample SAMN16246547, study PRJNA631951) | gut metagenome | biome: gut microbiome; feature: rumen; material: SC-attached | host: Bos | place: Iran: Karaj | collected 2018-10
ACTTAAACATGGAACAATATCTTTAATTGAAAAGGGAACACCAGTTATTGCTATCGTAACGGATTCTGATATTGCAGAGAAAACAGTTAGTAATATTAAAGAAACTAAGGCTAGAGGCGCTTATGTACTAATGATTGCAAGAGATGATTTGGATATTAATCCAGATGCTTATGATGATATTATTAGAATACCTAATTATTCAATATATACTAATAGTTTATTAGTTATTGAAATATTACAAATGATAGCTTACTATGTAGCTTTATCACGTGGTTGTGATATTGATAAGCCTAGAAATTTAGCTAAATCTGTTACAGTCGAATAAAAAAGGAGAATTCTATGGAAGAAGCAGTTAATAGCGCTTATGAATTATTCATGAAATATATCAAGGAAAGACCAAGTGTTTATTATGTTTATCAAAAGCCAACAATATCGTATGAAGAATTAAAGGAAAACTTAGTAAAAATAGCAAGTTTAAATCGTATTCATGTTTTTACTAAATCATATCTTACTTATATTATGGATTTACTAGGAGATTATGATTTAAAATGCGTAGATAATGCTACAAAGGACGATGAAACTGCTTTCTTTGATGATTTATTTAATTATTTCTTTAGAATTTATTGTGTATATATTGATGATCCTTTTACGGGAACTGGTATTGAATATTGTGAAGAAGAATATGTAATGGAACTTGATAAAGAACTTATGAGAATTATAAGTAAAGCATTTCAAGTTATTCGAAGAACTTATGATATGGTTAGTCACAATACACAAGAGTATGATGTAATTAAGTATATAATAATCAGGCTATTAACAAGATACTATATAAATCAAGAAATGGGTTTATTTAATGATTTAATTGATAAAATAGCTTTAGATCCTGTTAGAATTGTTGATGATTTAAGAGTTAATGGAATAAATAGTGATAATATTATCGAAAAGGAAGGGTTGATATTTGAAAGAATAAGAAGCCTTTTAGATAGTAAATCACAAATACTATAATGAGGTAAGCTATGGATAATGAAAAAGTAGAGAAATATTTAAAGAAATTTGAAACTTTCCTTCTTAAAAATGATCGCGATAAAAAAGAATTTCAGAAAATAGATGATTTAGCAAGAAAACTAATCATATTATTAATAAAAAATAATAAAGAATATATACTTTCTGATTTATTTATTAATGAAATTACTTTATCTGCCAACTACTTTATAAAGAATTTAGAGGCGATAAACAAAAATCTTGATAGAGGGTTATTTTATGTTGTATATGAAGCGATAGTAGATGTTTTTTCATCAATTCGTTTTTTTGGTAGATTTGTAGGGAGCGCAGAAGAAAAAGTAAAACACTTTGATTTGGCAGTTACTGAAAGATTGCAAGAAGCAGTTAAAATAAGTGGATATGCATGTGAAAAATTACATAAGAGACGTAGCGATATGATGACTGAGAATACTATACTTGTACTATTATTAGCAAAATGTATTGTTGATAATAAAATATCTTCTTTTAATGAATTGGCTTATTGCTTTGTAGAAAATATCCCATTTATATTAGATGATCTTATATTAAATGGATTAATCAAAGATGGATTTGTGGCAGATGAATATAATACTGCTAATAGAGTAATTCAAAAAATTGATGATAATGAAGTTGAAATACAAATAACATAAAAAATAATAAGGAGAATTATATGGATAATGAATTAGTTGACTATTATTTTAATATTTTTAAAGAGAAGATAGAACCAAAGAAAGAATATGATTTTTATTCTCATATAGATTTTGATAGTTTTTATCCTATTATAAAGAATAGTATAATTGAGATGATACGTAAAAATAGGCAAAACGTCTTAACAAGTTCTTTTATTGATTATATATTATTTCCTCCTGAAGAAATCAAAAATGTTTTAGAAGAATTAAGTGGTGATGATGAAGATGGGTTTTTCAACGTTATCTATTATTATATTATTAAACCTTATAGTGACTATGTATCTGGTGATTATAAAGAATATTCTGCATATATGAACAGTCTTAGTGAAGATGAATTTAATAAACTAAGGGTAAAAGCTACCCAAAGTGCTTTATCTATAGTTAAAAAAATAGGATTTGATCTCCAAAATCAGGTTATTGTTCTAACTATTATTTTTGGAGTACTAGCAGAATGTTTTATTGAACAAAAATTAACAGTGTATAATGATTATTTAGATAAGTTACTAAAAGATCCCTATTCTTATATAGATGATATTAAGTTAACAGATCTTTATAACAAAGGTGATATAAATAGGAGATTAACTTCTATAAGAATCTTAGAAGTATTTGAAAATACTAGAAAAGAAATATTATAGATAATAGAAAGGAGACAATATGGATCAATTTAATTATTGCTATGGTAAATTTAAAAAAGAATTAAAACTTAATAAAATGGATCATGAAAGATTTGTTCGTACTGATAAGTTACTTAAACACAATTTACCTGTTATTATAGCTAAAAAAAGAGGAACTATATTTACTGATTCATTTGTATCCTATATATGTGGTTCATATGATTTTTTAGAGGATTCTCTAAAGACATTAAGCTTTGATAATGAAGTAATGGTTTATCATTTAATTTTTATGTATATTGAAAATATGTGTAAAATCTATGCAAATGAAAATGGTAATTTTGATAAAAGTTCTTATGAATTTGCAAGAAAAATTGATGATAACATGAAAAATGGATTAAGAAGAGTTTTTGATGGATATGATGTAATTGAAAAAAGGCTTTCTTATAAAGGCGATGAAAAACACCTTATTTCTAAATTATTTATATATATATTAGCAATATGCTTTTTAAATGGAAAAATGACGGATGTTGATACTGTTATTTCGCGTTTTATAGAAAATCCATTATATTATTTAGATGATTGTCGAGTAAATGGTTTTTTAGAGAATGATTATGATCATGCTCCTCTATTAAAATCAGCAGATAGAATAATAACTATTACTCAGAATAACAATGTAAAAAAAGCAGTTGTATAATTAGTATTTTATTGAATAAAAATATAATTTATGTCATAATGAAAGTGGTGATAACATGAAAAATATACATAAGAGATATATCGTATTATTTATAGTAATAATTGTGGTTGTAGTTGTAATTTGGAAACTATATCCATCATTTGCATATATGAATCAAGGTTATGAAGGTAATAATATTGTTACTGGTCGTAACTGGGGAGTTAATATTACGGAAATAAGTAATATTGAAAAGAAAGGTGAAGCGATACTTTTAAATAATGTTGATTCTATTGGAACAACATTAAACTTCAATGTTTCTTTATTTAAACCAGGTGATGAAGTATCATTTGATATTACGGTAACAAATACAGGAAAACTTAATGCGGAATTATATGCCATGACCCTTGCTGGTGTTTCACCTCTTGATGGCGAAGCTATTGATTATGAAATATTACCTCTTGATTATATTGAAGTTCATACTGATAAACAAACTGGTAGTATCATTAAAGCTAATGAATCACAAAGTTTTCACTTATCAGTTAAATATAGTGATAGAGTAGCTCAAGGAGTTAATAGAGAATACAACCTAGGTTTAGGTTCAACAATTATTTATAAACAAAAATAAAAAGTATTCACATTTATGTGAATATTTTTTTTGTTTTTATGATAAAATTATAATAGGTGATAGTATGAAGACTAAGATAAATAGTATTGATAAGATGTGTGAATTAATGAAGAAAAATAAAGGATATATTACATCTTCTATGGTTGATGAAGTAGGTATTCATAGAATGTACTTAAAGATGTTACTTAAAAAAGGAATCATTAGAAGAGTAGATAAAGGTATTTACTTAGATGTTAATGTTGTTAATGATAAACTATATACATATTATCTTAGAAATCAACATTTCATATATTCACATTTCACTTCTTTATACTTACATAATATTATTGGCACAATACGAGGTAAATATGATTTAACAATTACTAATGAATATCATAATCCATTACTTAAACCAAATAATTTATATTTTGTAGATAAAAGTATCTATTTACTAGGTAGGGAAAATGTTAAAACAAAATGTGGTAACACTGTAGCTTGTTATAATCTTGAAAGAACCATATGTGACCTTGTTAGATCTATTAAAAGACTTAATGAACACGATGTTAATATTATGATAAAAAGATATTTAAAAGACCCTAATTGTAACTTAAAAAGGCTATATGAATACGCAGAAAAAATGGGAATCTATGATGAAGTTTATGGAAGAATAAATAAAGATATTAATGGGTAAAAATAGGCAATTATACATTGCCTTTTTTTTTATAATAATTTATAATTATAATTGAGAGGAGACGAAATGAAAAAGTATTTTTTATTTGCCATAGTAGCATTATTACTATTAACTGGATGCGGTAAAAAACAAGTTGTTTGTTCAGCTACTGAAGAAGAAGGTGGAGTAAAAGTAACAGAATCAATTATCGGTGAATTAGATAGTTCTGATAAGGTTACTAAAGTTTCAATGGAAATGGAATATCCTGATACTGACACTGCTAAAACAAACTGTGAATCTGCTAAATCTGTATTTGGTGATAAAGTTAGTTGTAGCGGTAAGAAAATCGTTATTGATGATGCTACTGCATTCTTAGGTGATCAAGATACAATTGTTGGTCTAACTAAGGATGAATTCATTACATTATTCACTTCAACAAACGAAGCAGAAGTAACATGTAAATAAAAAATATGTTCGAAAGAACATATTTTTTTATTTTGTTTTAATTTTAATTTGAAATAATTATAACGTTATAAGTTTTACCTTCAGTAACAGTATTAGAACCAACTTTAATTTGACTATTCTTACTTAAGTAACCAATACCTGAATTACCTTTTTCAAATTTATATACGAAGTTAACGCCTTTATACTGAGATAATTTAGCTTGTAACTTAGCTTTTGTTTGTTCTGGATTACCTCCAACTAAATATTGATTTGCATATATTTCAAATGTATATGTTTTAGCAGGTCCTTTTGATAAAGTAATTGTTATGGTACTACCTTTAACAACCGTACCTGTTTTAGATTGACTTACACATGTATCTTTAGGTGTACTAGAAAAACTAGATTGGTAAGTAAAGTTACATTTAATACCTAAGCTATTACATTTAGATTGAATATTAGCTTTTGTTTGACCTACAAAACTAGGTACATTAACTTTTGGTTGAGGTCCTTTACTAACATAAAGTGTTACATTAGATCCAGATGAAACTTTAGCTCCAGCTGATTGTGATTGTTTAAGAACAACACCATTTTGATATTTATCACTATAACCACCATCTCTAATTGTACAAGATAGACCTAATGAATTACATTTTGATTTAGCATTACTTTGACTAGTACCAATAAAGTTTGGAACACTAATACTTTTACCTTTTGATACGGTGATAATAATCGTATCATTTTCTTTAATAGCATCTCCTGTATTATGAGAACATTTTAAGATATCACCGTTTTTAACAGTATCACTAAAATCATAATTAACTTGGTAATTAATCTTATTTTCGCTTGCCCATATTTTAAATGTATCAATAGATTCAATCTTTGGCATTTCAAGTTTACCTTTTGATATAACTACTTCAACTTTACTACCAGCTTCTAAGATATCACCATCTTTAACACTACTATCGATAACATCACCAAGTTTAACTTCTTCATCATATTTTTCAATATAATTAACTTTTAAATTATTATCCATAATCCATTTATTAATATCAGCTTGGCTCATACTTTCTAAGTTTGGTACTTTAATTATTTTACCTTTAGAGACAGTTAATTTAATAGTGTCAGTAGCTGGATCTTTAGTTTCTCCAACATCACTATTACTAATAACATAATCTTTATTCATTTCTTCACTATTTTCATAAACTATTTCATATTTAAATCCATGTTGTGCTAGCCATCCAATAGCTTTTATACGAGAATAACCTGTTAAATCAATAATCTCTGTTTCTTTTATTTCGCTAATTGCAAAGACAAGTTTAATTAAATCATTTCTTTTTCTTGAACCACTACCTATTTGACTAATAATTGTATTTTCTTTATTATTTGATTTCTCAAAACTAATATCAACATTATTTAAGAAGTTCTTCTCTAAATAATCAATAACCGTATCATATTCCCAACCCATAAAACTAGGAACGACAGTTTCAAGATCATAGTTAGGCCCATTCGAAATAATTAAATTAATAACGTTAATATCCTTAATAGGAGTATTTGGACTAACATCTTGACTAATAACATTATATACTGGTATCAAATCACTAAATTCATACTTTTCATTTATTAAGATATTCTTTTCTTTATTCCAACTATAAACTTCTGTAATAGAAGTATTGTAGAAATTAGGAACATAATTATCTTGATTATGAAGTTTAATAATATTTTTATCAACAAGAACATTAAAAGTGTTATAACCTGTTAGTAATAGTAAAACTAAGATAACAAACTTATTTAACTTTTTATTACTATTCTTTAATCCAAGAATAATCATTATTAAAGTAGTAAAAAGAAGTACTCCTAAGGTTACTATGTTATCAAGATCTTTAAAGTATTCCTTATTTGGTAGTTTAAAGAAAACAAATGCTATAAAAGAAATTATTGCTAGAATACTAAAAGTAATTACTAAACCTTTTTTATTCTTAGGAACTTCTTCCTGAACTTTTTTAGTTTCTTTAGGCTCTTTAGTTTCTTTCTTTTTAACTTCTTTAGTCTCTTTAACTTCTTTTTTCTCAGGAACAATCTTTTCTTCTTTAACTTCAGCCTTTTTAGGAACATCATCGATTATTTCGATATCCTCAGTTACTTTCTTTGTTTCTTTAACTTTTTTACTTCTTTCTCGTTCTTCATCTTCTTTAATTTCACTAATTATCTTAGCTAGATTAGGATCACGTTTACGAATACTTGCAGGTTTCTTATTATTTTTTGTTGCCATATTATCACCCATCATAATTATATCGTATTTATTTATATATATAAATAAAACGAGTTTTATTTATTTTTTATTTGACATTAATTGTCGAAATAAGTAGACACTATGTTATAATTATTTTGGTGATTATGATGAAAATAATCCATACGTTTGTAATACTTGCTTATAAAGAAAGTGATGACTTAGAAGATTGTATTAAATCCGTTCTTAAACAGAGTGTTAAGAGTAATGTTGTTATTGCAACTAGTACTCCTAATGATTTTATTACTGATTTAGCTAGAGAATATGGAATTGGTGTAATGATTAATGATAGTGAAAGTAATAAAGGTAATGACTATAACTTTGCTTTATCTACTTTTAATACCAAATTAATTACTATTGTTCATCAAGATGACTTATATCATCGTAATTATGCTAAAGAAGTAATTAACTGTTATCTTAAGAATAAAGATGCAAACTTAATATTTACTGATTATTATGAAATACATAAAGATGTTAAAGTAAAACATAGTTGGACCTTGTTTAGAAAGAAATTAATGATATGGCCTTTAAAATATCGTTTCTTTCAAAATAAAAAACATTATAAAAGAAGAACATTAAAATTTGGTCAATGTTTTTGTACCAGTTCTGTTACTTTTATAAGAGATAAAAGTGTTAAAAACTTCTTCCCAACAGATTTAAAGTATTATAATGATTGGCAAGGTTTTATTAATTTTGCAAATAAAGATACAAGAATGGTTTATTTAAATAAAAAATTAGTTGGATATCGTATCTATGATAAAGAAATAAATATGGATATGATTAATGAAAAAGAAAGTATTTTAAAACAATTTTGGAATAAAAAAATCATTGATTTTATATTTAGAAAGTATCATAATAAGTAAAAAACTATTATTTCGTATAATAGTTTTTTTTTATAATATGTTGTATAATATAAAAAAGAGAAGGCGAAAGGTATGAAAAAGAAAGATTCTTTAGATAATATCGATATAATTATCCCTTCAAGTAATAAGAAGGGTACTAATAAAGTATCAAAGCCTAGAAAGACTTCTTCTAATAAGGAGACCATTATTAAAGAAGAGGAAGTCGTTTTTTCTCGTGTAAAAAAGAATGAAGAAAAAGTTGAATATTCAAGATCAAGAAGTAGTTATAATCGTAAGAAAGATAAAAAATTAGAAAGTTTAATAGAAGAAATAAATAAGCCTCGTAAACCTCTTATTGAAGAAGAGGAAATATTAGAACTTGAAGTTAGTAATAAAAAGAATAATATCTTTAATGAAGATGAAGAAGTATTAGAGATTAAAGAAAAGAAAGAACCTAAGAAGGAACCAAAAAAAGTATTTGATAGTCAAGAAACAATGGTTTTACCAAATTATAAAAAAGAGGTAAAGAAATTAGAGAAGAAAGTTGATAATAAACCTTCTTATGATTCAAAGGTTTCTAAAAAGGTAACACCAGCTAAAAAGAAGAAAAAGAAATATCGTGTTAAAAAAAGAGCTGTTGCTCTAGTAGTCTTTATTCTTCTTGTTATGATTGGTAGTATAACGGCCTTTGTTATTTATAAAGGTAAACAAAGAAGATTAGAAAATGAAAGAATAAGAAAAGAAAATTATATTAAAGAAGTAACAAGTCACTTTAATGAAGTGGTTAAGTCTAATAAAGATGCAACGCTATATAAGAAAGTTAATAGTAATTATCAAGTATATGGAACTCTTTATAAAGATAATATAATGAGTATTGAAAAAGAAGATATTGATGAGAATACTAAATACTTTCATAATGAAGATTTGGATGTCTATATTGGTTATAGTGATGTTGATCCAGAGAAGAATGAAGTAGTTAAAGATGATCGTTATAAAAAATATATTCCATTTAATGAAAATATTGTTACTGATGATGAGTATATTATTTATCATCAAGATGATAAAAAGTATTATAAATTATCAGAATCTAGTGAATATCCAATAATTATTAAGATGTCTGATAAATACTATTTTGAATATCAAGATGAACTTGTTTATGTAATGAAAGATGATGTAAAAGAGACAAAGAAAGCAACTAATACAAAGTTAACACCAGTATCTAGTGTACCAGTTCTTAATTATCATCATATTTATGATCCTAAGGAAATGACTTGTAATCAAAGTATATGTATGACAACAACAAGATATCGTGAACATATTAAATGGTTTAAAGATAATAATATCTTAGATTTAACAATGAAAGAATTTGATATGTTTATGAATAATCAAGTAAGACTACCTAAGAGTGTACTTGTTACTCATGATGATGGATGGTTAAGACAAAATGCCATTAAAATAGTTGATGAAGAGAAGTTTCATGCAACATATTTCTTAGTTACATCATGGTATTTACCTATTGAATCACAATATATGGAATATCATAGTCATTCACATAATATGCATAATCAAGGTGAATGTAAGAATGGTCAAGGAGGAGGCATTCAATGTTTAGCTGAATCTAAGATCCAAGCTGATTTAAAGAAGAGTAAAGAAATACTTAATGATACAACATATTTCTGTTATCCATTCTATGAATATAATGATTATTCTATTAGTCAATTAAAGAAAGCTGGTTTCACAATGGCTTTTGTAGGTGGTCAAAGAGCAGCTAAACCAAGTGATAATCATTATAAAATACCAAGATATGTTATTTATAGTTGGACTACAACGAATAACTTAAAACAATATTTTAAATAAAAGAAGCTTTTGCTTCTTTTTTCTTAGTCAATAATCTATGAAAGAATATTAAAATATGGTATCATTAAAGAAGGATGGAATTATGAAAATAAGTATTATAGTACCTGTATATAATGTAAGTGAATATTTAGCTAAATGTTTAGATAGTTTAGTTAGTCAATCATTTAAAAATATTGAAATCATTGTTGTTAATGATGGTAGTACAGATAATAGTGAAGAAATAGTTAAAGAATATCAAAAAAGATATATGAATATTAAATATTTTTATAAAGAAAATGGTGGCTTATCTAGTGCAAGAAATTATGGATTAGAAAAAGCTACTGGAGAATATATATCTTTTATTGATAGTGATGACTTTATATCTTTTGATATGATGGAAAAAATGTATAATGAAATAACTATCTCTAAAACAGATATCTGTGTATGTGAATTCAATTATGTTTATGGTGAGAAAGTAGTTAGAAGTTATTCTAATCTTAATTATACAGATGTTCCTGATAAGAAATACTTAATAACCCCTCCTATGGCATGTACAAGATTATATAAAAGAGAATTATTTAATAACATTAAATTTAGGGAAGGAATCTTTTATGAAGACTTAGAATTAAACCCTAAGTTAGTTAAATATACAAAGAAGATATCTTTTGTTGATGAAGCCCTATATTTCTATGTAGTTCGAAGTGGATCTATCATGAAACAAAAAGAGTTTAATGATAAGTTATATGATATTTTTAAAGTATTAGATTCAAATAAAGAAGTTTTATATAGTGAATATCCTGATGAAATAGAGTATATGTATATTATTCATTTATTAAGATCCGCATCTCTAAGATTTATGGAATATGATAATTATGAGGAAAATATAAATAAGATAATTGAAATAATGGATAAAGAATTTCCTAATTGGAAGAATAATATTTATTACTTAAAAAGTGGTTATAAAATTAAATTAATATGTAATTTGGTTTATAAAAGAAAATTTAAATTATTAAATTATCTTAAGAGATTAACAGGGAAGTAGGTTTATATGAAAGTAAGTGTAATAGTTCCAGTTTATAATGTTGAAGAATATATTGAAAAATGTTTAGAAAGTTTAGTTCATCAAACATTAACAGATTTAGAAATAATTGTTGTTAATGATGGTAGTCCTGATAACAGTGAAAAGATTATCAAGAAGTATGAAAAGAAATATAAAAATATTAAATACTTAGTTAAAGAAAATGGTGGCTTATCAGATGCAAGGAACTTCGGACTTAAGTATGCAAAAGGAGAATATATTGCATTTCTAGATAGTGATGACTATGTAAGTGAAGAAATGTATCAAATGATGTATATCAAAGCCAAAAGTGAAGATTTTGATATGGTAGTATGTGATATTAATTATTTATATCCAGATAGAACACTACGTGTTGATAGTGGGATTAAAGATGATACTGAGGATATCAAAAAAACGTATTTAACAATTCAACCTGCAGCTTGGAATAAACTATTTAGAAGAGATTTATTCGATCATAAAATATTATTTAAAAAAGGTGTATGGTTTGAAGATGTCGAGTTTATCTATAGACTTCTTCCTTACGTTAAAAAGATTGGGGTTATTCATGAACCATTTAATCAATATGTTCAAAGAGAAGGTTCTATTACAAATACAGTTAACCCTAAGATTTATGATTATATTCATAATATGAATGGGGTAGTTGATTACTATAAGAAGAATAAGATATATGATGAATATAAAAAAGAACTTGAATATGCTTATGTTCGTTATATTTATGCAACATTTATAAGAAGTATTGCTAAATATGATTATGATGAATATAAAAAAGGAGTTAATGAGGCAATAAAGAATGTTAAAGAACATTTCCCTCATTATCGAAGAAATAGTTATTTTTATAAGAGTTTAAAAGGGCTATATTTAGTATGCTTTAATAAGTTAATTGCTAAAATAATATATAAGAGGAGTAAATAATGGAAAGAGTTAAAAATATCGCAATAATATTTGCTGGTGGAGTAGGTTCACGTATGGGATCTGAAATCCCTAAACAATTTTTACAAGTTTATGGTAAAGAAATCATTATTCATACTTTAGAGAAGTTTCAATATAACGATAATGTTGATTTAATATATGTTGGTTGTGTTGAAGAATATATTCATGATTTTGAACAAATGGTACAAAAGTACCATATTACTAAAATTCCAGTTGATGGTATTATCCCTGGTGGTACTAGTGGTCAAGATACTATTTATAAAGTATTAAAAAGAGCTAGAGAAGATAATCCAGGAGATAGTATTTGTTTAATACATGATGGCGTTAGACCACTTATTACGGATGATTTGATTAATAAGTGTATTAAAAGTGTTCAAGAATATGGATCTGCTGTTACCGTAACAAAAGCCTTTGAAACCCCAATTATTAGTGAAGATGGTATGGAAGTTAAAGAAGTATTACCAAGAAAATTTGTTTATACAGCTCAAGCTCCTCAAAGTTTTAGATTAGATGATATTCTAGCTGCTCATGAAAAAATAAGAGCAACTGAAGAAGGTTATGATAATCCTCGTATTGTTGACTCTTGTTCACTTATGAAAGAATGTGGAAATGTTGTTCACATAGTAGAAGGAAATCGTGGTAATATTAAAGTTACTACTTTAGATGATTATATTACCTTATTAGGTAATCTTGAAATAGAAGATTACTATCAAGTATTTAAATTAAAAAGTGGAGAATAATTATGCATAAGATTTTATATGAAGATTGTTTACAAATAATTAAGGATAATGATGTTGAAAAACTAAGAAATAAAAGTTTCTTAATTACAGGAGCAAGTGGTATGTTAGGATCATACATTGTTAATGTTTTAAGAGTTCTTAATAGTGATTATAATATGAACATTAAATTACTTTTAAATGTCTTAGATAAAAAGTATTTATCAGATGAAGTATTAAATGAAAAGAATGTAACTATTATAGAACAAAATGTATGTGAACCATTTAAAATAGATGGACCTGTTGACTATATAGTTCATGCAGCTAGTCCAGCTAGTCCAAAGATTATGAAAGATTATCCATTTGAGACTAATGCAGCTAATACTATAGGGACATATAATACTCTTATGCTTGCAAAAGAAAAGAATGCAAGTGGATACTTATTTGTATCATCACGTGAAATATATGGAGAACCTATGGAAGGTGTTAGTGTATTCACAGAAGATGGCTTATTAGGTCAAGTTAATCCATTAGTACCAAGAAATGGTTATGCAGAAGGTAAGAAAGCAGCAGAAAATATGTGTGTTGGTATGCATGATGAGTATGGCTTAAATACAAAGATTGTACGTCTTGCACATACTTATGGACCAGGTATGTCTATAAATGATGGAAGAGTTCAAGCAGACTTCTTAAAGAATGTAATTAATAATCAAGATATTATTATGAAAAGTGATGGAAGTAGTATAAGAACATATACATATGTTAGTGATTCTGTTAATGGTATTTTTAAAGTATTATTATCTAGTAAAGATATTGTTTATAATATTTCTGATGATAAAGAAATAAGTATCAAAGGATTAGCTGAAACATTAGTAGAATTATCTGATAATAGTAAATTAGTTATGGAAATAGATGATACTCTAGCCAAAGGTAGTGCTTCTTTTAAAAGAGGTATTCTATCTAATGAAAAGATTAAAAAAGAATTAAATTGGTATCCAAAATATGATGTAAAAGAAGGGTTTAGAAGAACAATCGAATATTTAAAGGACGTGAAATAATGACATACAAAGAGTATGATAAAGAAACACTAGATAAATTACATCAAGTTGAAATGGAAATCTTAGATGATTTCGTTAAAGTATGTGAAAAACATAAATTACGTTACTTCTTAACTGGTGGAACAATGTTAGGTGCAGTTCGTCACAAAGGTTTTATACCTTGGGATGATGATGTTGATATTGGTATGCCAAGAGAAGATTATGATAAGTTTATTGAAATAGGTGAAAAAGCTCTAGGTGATAAATATCAATTAGAGTGTTTTGAGCATAATAAAAATTATCATTTACCATTCGCTAAAGTAGTTAAGAAAAATACTATCTTTGATGAAGGTTTTGATAAACTAAAATACTTAAAAGGTATTTATATTGATATTATTCCTTTTGAAAACGTTGATAAAATAGATAGATCATTAAAGTTTAGAGCGGGTATGGTTAAAAATATTATGGAAACCATGGCTTATAAGTTAAAAGTTAGAACGTTAAAGTCTACTAATAAACCATATTTTGTATTCTTGTTAAGTTTATTACCAAAAAGAACTTTAATGAGACTAGAAAGACATTATTGTAGAAAGTGTAAGAATAATAATTCAAAATATATTAATGCCTTAGGTGGCACATATCATTATTTAAAAGAAACTAATTTAAGAGAGGATATCTTACCTCCAAAGAAGATTAAATTCGAAAATCGTGAATATAATGGTATGAATAAACCAGATGTTTATTTATCAAAATTATTTGGTAATTATATGGAATTACCTCCTGTTGAAAAAAGACGTAATCATAAACCAGATAAATTAGTTTTTGATGTAAAGAAAGAATCAGAGTATGATCCTAAAGAACTAAGGAAACTTCAATTAACTTTAATTGAAATGTTAGATGAAGTAGTAAGAATTTGTAATAAACATAAGCTTGAATATTTTATTACAGGTGGTACTTGTTTAGGAGCCATTCGTCATAAAGGTTTTATTCCTTGGGATGATGATATTGATATGGTTATGCCAAGAGAAGATTATGAAAAGTTCTTAGTTATTGCAAGAGATGAATTAGATCCTAAATATTTCTTAGATTACTATAAAACTAATCCTGAGAATCATTTCGGTTTTGCTAAAATAAAGAAGAATAATACAACCTTTGTAATGGGATATAAATATAAATGTCATAATGGTTTCTTCTTAGATATTTTCCCATTAGACTATAATAAGAAAGATACTAAGTTAGTAGCTTTTGATGCATCATTATCAAGATGTTTACTAGAAACATTAAAGTATAAAGATAAGAATCTTAAATTAAGAGATTTAAGAAGACCTTATATATCATTATGGTTTGTTCCTTTTACCAATAGAAGAATTCATAAAATGATAGACTGGTTATATAGTCATAATAATAAGAAAGAACATGTTAATGGTGCCGTTTACCCAACAATTTATTATTATAAAAAAGATGTTTATCCTGTAGGTATGGTATTCCCTCATAGTGAATTAACTTTTGAAGGAAAGAAATATCATACTTATCATGATCCAGATAAATATTTAACACAATTATATGGAGATTATATGAAATTACCTCCAGTTGAAAAGAGAGTAGCTCATAAACCAATGAGCCTAGACTTTAATCATGGAGATAATTTAAATACTAAAGAAGAGTATTTTAAATATAATAAGAAGTAGACTATGAAAAAAGAAGATTTAAATAAAATTAAACAAGTAGAAATGGAAGTAATGGATTATATTGCTAAAATATGTAAAAAATATGATATTACTTACTATCTATATTTTGGTTCATTACTAGGAGCAATTCGTCATAAAGGATTTATTCCCTGGGATGATGATATTGATATTGTAATGAAACCAGAAGATTATATTAAATTCTTGGATGTAATGAAGAATGAAGAGAATGATATCTATTATTTACAAAATATTGAGAATACAAAGTATTATAGCTGTATCTTCTCTAAAATAAGGAAGTATCATACAACAATGGTTGAAGAAGAATTTAATTACCTACCTTATAAAAAAGGTATTAATGTCGATATCTTTCCAATGTATAGATATCCTAAGAATAAATTATCAAGAATGAAATTTATGTATCGCTATAAAACAGTTAGTTTACTATTAAATAGAGATATTAAATTACATGGTATTAAAGGAAAAATAATTAATATGTTATTACATTTAATACCAAGAAGTTTAGTTAATAAAAAAATTATTAGAAAACATAATAAAATGTTAAAATATAATAAAGATTTTAATGAATATTTTGTTGATGATCATCATTTTGATAAGAACTGGTTTGATAAATTAGAAGTTCCTTTTGAAGATCGAAAATATATTATTCCAAAAGAATATGATAAAATATTAACAGTACAATTTGGTGATTATATGACACCACCTCCAAAAGAGGAACAAGTAGGTCATGGTGGGGGAAAAATAGTATTAAGTTTTACAAAAGAATATGATGAAATGTAGGTGATAAAATGAAGACCAAAAGAACAGCTCTTAATATGGTTACAGATGTTATTCCATTATTAATAGTTTCACTACTTGGTATCTTTAAAGTTAAATTATTTATTGAATACTTAGGTAATGAAACCATGGGTCTATATAATTTATTCAATAATATTATGATATATGTATCTTTAGTTGATGGTGGATTAGCAAGTGCCGTTCTTTATTCATTATATAAACCTAATGCAAATGGTGATAAAGAAAAGTTAAATGAAATATTATCAGGAGCTATGCAAACATTCTCTAAAATAGGAATGATTGTCTTTGGCATAGCTTTTGTTGTTTCATTCTTTGTAATATTCCTAATTAAAGATTGTCAATTTGATTATTGGTATATTGTTGTAACATTCTTATTATTCTCGTTAAGTAATGTTATTAGTTATTTCTTTGTACCACATAAAGAATTATTAGAAGTTAAAGAGAAAAAGTATTTATATAATTTAATATATCAAGGTGGTCAAATAGTATTATCAGTTGCTGAGATTGTTATGCTAGTTATGGGCTTTAAGTTTGAATATATTTTAATTATGCATAGTGTAGTAAGATTACTTTCTCATCTTGTAGAAGTATATGTATGCAAAAAAGAATTCCCAGAGGTTAAGATTTTCAATAAGAAAAAAGACTTTGGATTTAAAAAGATGTTACCATCACTTATTTTCCATAAGATATGTGGTTTAGTAAGTAGTAATGTTGATACTATTATTATTTCATCTTTCTTAGGATTAGGTTATGTAGCTATTTATTCAGCATATAGTTATATCATTACCATGATGAAGAATATCTTAGGAAAACTTTCGGGTTCAATGACGGCAATAGTTGGTAATGCCTTAGTTAAATCGAGAGAAAAGATGTATGACATATATATGGAATTTGATAGTATGTTATTCTATATTGCAACAATTGTTTGTGTACCATTAACTCTTGCTATTGATGGCTTTATTAGTATCTTCTATGAAGGTAAGATTGAAACAGCTTTCTTTATCGCAATATCATTTGTTTTAATACTATTTACTTTTGTAATTAAGTTAGGAACAATAGTCTTTGTTAATGCTGATGGACTATATAAAGAAACAAAGCATTGCGCTATCGTAGATGCTTCTATTAACTTAGTTTTATCATTAACTTTAGTTCATTTTATTGGTATACCAGGTGTATTACTTGCAACCGCAATATCTGTTTTAATCGCTGAATATGGACTAAAAGCTATTGTTGTACATAAACATTGTTTTAATCGAAGTTCATTTGATTACTTTGTTAAGAATATTAAGTTCTTTATTATCTATGGACTAGATTTATTAGCAGGATACTATGTAATTAAATACTTTAATATTACTAGTTTAGGAACTTGGTTCTTAGTATTTATTTGCTTCACATTAGTAAACTCTTTATTAATCTTTGCAATTTACCATATTTTAAGAGAAACAAAGTTTATTTATCGAGCTAAGATCTTATTTAAAAGAGGTGCCTAATGAAAATAGTTTTTATTCAAAATAAGGGTGGAAATTATGGTGGTGTTTGGCAAGTAAATAAAATGGTAGGAGAAGCTTTAATAAATAAAGGATATGAAGTATCCATTGTCTCTATTCGTGATGATCATTTTGGACTTAATTTAGAACATGATCCTAGATTAAATGTCGTTACTATAAATGAAAAAGATATATGGCATACATATTATGGAAGTGACTTTAAAGATAGTTTAAAGAAGTTTAAATTAATTACTTTATTTAAACAAGTATTTCATCGTATACGAAATATAAAAAGATTAAAAAATGATAAGAAGAATCTAACTAAATATTTAGATGAATATAAACCTGATTATCTTGTTGTTAGTCAGTATCAAGTATTAGATTTAATAGATACTAAGTATTTACCAATAACCTTTATGCATCAACATGCTAGTTTTATGGATACTTTAAGTGTTAACGCGAATGTTGAAACTTTCTTTAAGTATAACGATAAGATAAAAGGATTTATTTGGTTAACTAAGCATACTATGGCTAAAGCCATAGAAAAAGGCTTTAAAAACAATCATTATATTTATAATGCAGTTAGATTTAATTGTGATAAAGTATCTGATGTTATTAATAATAAAAAACTAGTATCGATATCTCGTTTATCTAGTGATAAAAGAATTGATTTAATGATAGAGATGGTAGAAGAAGTATTCAAAGATCCTAAATATCAAGACTGGTCATTAGAAATATATGGTGATGGGGAAGAGTATGATAACTTATCTAAAAATATTACATCACCTCAAGTTAAATTAATGGGTAGTACTGATAAACCAATGGATGTAATGTTATCTTCTTCCATAAACTTAAATACTAGTACGTATGAAGGATTCTGTTTAACTATTATTGAAGGCTATGAGTGTGGTGTTCCTTCAATATCATTTAATTCTGGTGAACAAATAGAAGAAGTAATTATTGATCATAAAACAGGCTTTATTGCTAAAGATAGAGAAGACTATATTAATAAATTAAAAGAATTAATGGATAATAGTGATTTATTAAAAGAAATGGGTCTTAATTCAAAAGAATATAATAAGAATTTCCAAATAGATAAAATAGTTAATGATTGGGATAAATTATTTAATAATGTCAAATAATATAAATCATTAAAACATTTTGATAAAATATAATTATAGGAGCACTTAATGGAATATTGTAATTTAAATATTAATCTAACGAATAAAAAGG
>JAEEGK010013195.1_pt1 | contig 18661 bp, 8 predicted proteins | sample 8958771 | NCBI WGS metagenome assembly JAEEGK01 (sample SAMN16246547, study PRJNA631951) | gut metagenome | biome: gut microbiome; feature: rumen; material: SC-attached | host: Bos | place: Iran: Karaj | collected 2018-10
TTTTTATAATTCTCTTCAATTTTTTCTTTATTTTCCATATTTTTTTTTTCCATTACTTCATTTGTTATTTTTTCTCTTTCTTTTATTTTATCCATTGTTTCTCTTTTTCTATTATTTAAAATTTGCTCATTTTTTAAAATTGTATTTTTAATATGTTCAGCTCTTTCTTCATTTTTTTTATTTCTTTCTTCTTCTTTTTTTTGATTAATTTTATCAATTTCTTTTTGTCTTTCAGAAATTTCAAATTGTTTTAAATTATAATCATCTAATTTTTTTTGTTGAATTTCTTTATCTTTTATTAATACTAATTTAGTTCTTTCATATCTTTTTTTTGCTTCTTCTGCTCTTTTTTTCATTTCTTCATCTTTTTCTTTATCTAATCTTTTTTTTTTTTCTTCTTCATATTTTTGTTTTTCTTCAAATCTTTCCCTTATTTCTTCTAAATTTCTATCTAAATTTCTCATATTTCTTTCAATTTGTTCTTTTTTTTTTCTCATTTGTTCATTATGTTCTTCAATATCTTTTTGTCTTTTTATTTCTAATTCTTTTTGTCTTCTTTTTTCTTTTTCTTCCATATATTTCATTTTTTCATTTATTTTTCTTTGATATTCATTATTCATTTTTTCAACTTTTTCCTCAAATTCTTTCTTTTTTCTTTCTTGTTCTTCATGTTTTCTTATATTTTCTTTTAATCTTTCTCTTTCTTTTGCTGCTTCTTTTTTTAATCTTTCTTGTTCTTTCATATATTTTTCTAAATCTTGTTGTTTTCTTTTTTCTTCTTCTTCTTCTTGTCTTTGTTTTTTTAATAATTCTCTTTGTTCTTGTTTTAAATTTTCTATTTTGTGTTTTGCCTCAACTTCTTTTTTAAAATTTTCTAATTTTAAATTTTGTTTTTTTATTTTTAATTCTGCCTCTTTTTGCATTATTTTTCTTTGTAATTCATATTCTACTGTGCTTAGTAAATCCATTTCATTTTTTTTCTTCATTCTTTCAAATTGCTTTAATTCATTTCTTATTGCTGTAGATTGAAAATTTTCATTTTGTTCAGTTTGAGGTTTATCTTCCATTATTTTTTGTTTTTTTTTATAATTGTTTAAGGTTTTATCTAATTAAATTAACGATACATAATTTATTTAAAATATTTGTATATTTTTTTTATAAATTATTTTAACTCAAAATTTTATAAATTTTTTATTAATATATATAGCGATATTTAAATTATTTGTTCTTTGAAATGTAATATTTTATAATTGTATTGAATTCATTATATCAAAAAATAAAAAAATGTCAACAAATAATATATGGAATAAATATAAAAAAATTTCGATAATTAGTTCAGGGACATATAATACTATTTATAAAGCAAAAAATATTAAAGAAGGGAATTATGTTGCAATTAAAGAAATTAATAAAGATAAATATAAAATATTCATAAATCAAGACTTGAATGAAAAAAATATAGAAAAAATTATAAACATTGAAAATAGTATAAAGGTTTTAGAAAAAATTAATGCAAAAAATTTTTATTATCTAGTGATGGAATTATGTTTAATAAGTTTAAAAGAATATTTAAATATTAGAAATAAAGGTTTATCAATAAATGAAATAAGAGAAATTTTAAGTCAATTAAATACAAATATATCAGATATAAAAGAAAAAGAAAAATTAATTATCAATCCATCAAATATTTTATTATCTTTAAATAAAATCAATGAAATATCAATTAAATTAACTACTTTTAATTTTCAATATGAAAAACAATCAGCTTTTTCTGAAATTAAAAAAAATGAATTAATATCTGAAAATAATAACATATGGAATTTAGGGATAATGATTTATTATATGCTATATAAAGAGTTTTTATATAAGAATGATGAAATAGAAATTAAATTAAAAACAATAGAAGATAAAGATTTAATTGATTTACTTAAAAAGATGTTAACAATAAAAACAGAAGAAAGAATATCTTGGAATAACTATTTTAATCATTCTTTTTTTAAGAAAAAAATTTTTTCTGAATTTAATGTTATTTGCAAAACACATTCAGAAGAATTAAATCATTATTGCAAAAGTTGTAAAATAAATATTTGTGAAAAATGTTTAAATGAACATAGGTTAATTTCTCATGAAATAATTCCTTTTTTAAAAATTGGATTAAATAATAATGAAAATAATGAATTTTTAAATGTAATTGAGGAAATTGATTCAAATTTAAAAGAATTAAATATTATGAAAGAAGATATAAAATTATTAATATCTAATTTATCCAAAATAAAGGAAAATAATGAAATTTACGAAAATGATCCGTGCAACAACTTTAAACAATATTATATAAATTGTTTATATATAATAAATGAACAATCGAAAATTAAAAATATAAAAATAGTAAATTTTAATAAATCATCAATTAATTGTATATATAATATTTCAAAGCAAATATTAAATCAAGAAAATCAAATAATTAATTATATAAGTAAATCAAATTTAGATAACTTAATAGAAGAAGATAAACAATATGATATATATAATAATGAATTATATATAAATGATGAAGAAATTGAAAAAAATTGTAATATATACATTAACAATAAAAATATAAAATTTAAATTAACTTATAAATTTGAGAAAGAAGGAAATAATATCTGTACAATAATAATGAAAAAACAAATAAAAAGTATAAGTTGCTTATTTAGAAATTGTTTTAATTTAATAAAAGTAGATTTTTCAAAATTTAAAACAAAAGATATTGAAAATATGAATAATATGTTTTATAACTGTGCATCTTTACAAAATATTGATTTATCTAATTTCAATACAGAAAAAGTAACTGACTTTAGTTGTATGTTTGTAAATTGTTATTCTTTAAAAGAAATACAATTATCTAATTTTAAAACATATAATTGTGTTGAAATGAGTGGAATGTTTTATAATTGCTATTCTTTAACCAATATAAATTTATTTAATTTTGATACTAGAAATGTTGTGAATATGTGTTGCATGTTTTATAAATTTAGCAATTTAAAAAATTTAGATTTATCAAATTTTAATACAAGTAAAGTTACTAACATGGCTTGTATGTTTAAAGAATGTTTTTCTTTAACCAATTTAAATATATCTAGTTTTAATACAAATCAAGTTAACACAATGGATAGTATGTTCATAAATTGTTCTTCTTTGGTTAATTTAGAAATATCTAATTTTTATACAAATAATGTAAAAAATATGAGAAATATGTTTTGTGAATGTAAATCTTTAATTTATTTAGATATCTCTAATTTTAAATCTAATGATAATAATTATATCAATTCAATGTTTTTGAATATAAATAAAGAATGTCATATACTATGTAATGATAAAAAGATATTATCTGAATTTAAAAAAGCAATAAATAATTAACAAAATATTATTAACTTATTTATAAAATTTTTATAATAAAATAATAAAAATATATTTCAAAAAAAAATAAAACTTTTAAAAGCTTAATAAATAAAATGTTATTTAATCCAAACCATTTATATGAAGGAATAAGTAAAAATTATTCATGGCGTACAATGCAATCACAACCAAATTTTGATCAAAGATTAATAGATAAAATAGACACAACAAACCCCACTGTAACAAATTTTTTTTTAAAACTATCAAAATTTAATAAAAAAGTACCAAAATCAAACTATTATAAAAATAGAGACACAATATTCTATGATGATATGGATTTTAAACATTATCATGAATTATTAATGTTAAAATCAACACCAATTGAAGAGAAAAAAAAAAAAATAAAAAAAAAAAAGATGAAAATTTATATAGAGTAATGAGTGCAGAAAGAAGGAAATTTATTTATAATAGAAAATTAAAACCAACTCCTTTTCAAAGAAACAGAGCTAAAAATGTTTTTGAGAAAAGAGCAGTTTTAATTAATCAATATTTACATTCTACTTCTGATATTGATAATTTAATTTTGAGAAGTACTTCTGATTCTCCTAAAAAAAGAAATGAAAATTATTTTAATATTAATAATTTAAAAAGTGGTTTTTTTACTTCTAGAAATAAAAATGAAATTGAAACAAATAATAATAATGAAATTTGTTTGAGTTATAGAGATAAAAATGATAAAGGAAAAAGAAATGAGAAAATATTAAAAAAGTTTAAAGCACAAAATTATTTTAATTCTATTAATTTAAAAAGAACTGAAAAAATTATTAAAAATCAACAATTAGATAATTTAAAAAAAAAATTAAAATTGGATATTAGAAGAAAATAAAAAAATGGGAAATTTGTGTATTAATGATAATATAATTTATTTGTTTTTAAAGCGTTATAAAATAATAATATATAAATATTATTTTAAATTATTAAAATTCCTTTTATTAAAAATATTTTAAAAAAAATATAAAATATATTTAAATAATGGAAGAATATGATCCAAAAAATCCAAATGATTTTTTAAAAGTTTGAATTATTTTAATGTTTCACAATATTATTTTAGATATTATCAAAACAAAATTTAGCAAATAAAAAAATAGAAAAGAATAAATTAACAGGAGAAGAAAAAGCTTGGAAAATGTTAGAAAAAATGGGATGGAAAGGAAAAGGTAAAAAACATATAATTTAAAAAATTAGGTTTAGGAAAATATGAACAAGGAATTACAGTTCCTTTAATAACAAGAAAAACTTCAAAAAATCAAGGAATAATTTTGAATTATAATACTAATTTTGAATATGAATAAAAATAATATTTTAAATAATAATAAATTGCATTTAAAAAAATATATTTATATTTTTTAAATTATAAAAAAAAATTATATAATATTTTAAAATGAATGTTTCATTGAATGAAGAAATTAAACAATTAGTAAATAAATCATTTAAAAATAACATTTGTAAAAATATAGAAAGTTTATCCTCCAGGATGTCAATTAGAGAATAAATTAATAATTGATATTAATTTAAATTATTTTTGTTATGCATCAACAATGGCAGTTATGATATATTCAATAAAAACAAAAGAATTAAAAACAATATTAAAACCAATTCAAGATAGATTTTTAAAAATTGTAGAATTAAATAAAGGAAATAAAAATGAAATTGCTTTATATTATCCTAAAAATGGTATTTATATTTATGATATTATAACAACTTCAGAAATATATAATTATAATAATTTGAATGATATTATTTTTTTAACATTTAACACAGATGATAAGTTATTAGTTTTAAATGAAAAAAATGAAATATTTATTGTTGATATTAAAACACATAATATTACACAATGGAAAGTTTGTGGAAAACCAAATTTAATTGCATGGTATCCTTTTAATAAAAGTGATTTTGTTTATTCAAATAATAAACAAGAAATTTATTTATGTAATAAAGACTCAGGAAAAAAATATATAAATTATATTGAAGTTAAAAGTGAAGATAATAATTTAATTATTCAATTAGAATGGTATAATTCAGATGAAAATTATAGATATTTACTAGTTGGTTTCACAAATACTGAAATAGTACTTTGTGATATGAATAATAATAATCCATCTATTATTATGAAATTTGATATACATGGAAATAGTTTAAATAGAATTTTATGGTTAAAAAATGAACCAGGTTCTTTTATTTCTTTTTTAAATAAATCAACAAAAATAACTTATTGGAATGTGAGTAAAAAATCATATAAATCAATATCAAAATTAACAGATATTCCATTATTAAATAGTAAAATATCACCTAATGGAAATGAAATATTAATGAGTTTAGAAAATGGTGAAATTAAAATATATGATACTTCACTTAAAAAAATAATATTTTCATCTATTCAATCACATACAAGTACTATTTTTGATTTAGAATTTTCTCCTTTTAAATATGGACAATTTGCAACTGTTTCTTATGATAGTTGTCTTAAAATTTGGGATATGACAAAAGATTGTGTTTTATTAACTTTAAAAATAAATGAACCAGGAATAATTAATAAAGAAGATATTCCAAAATTATATTCTATTAAATATTCTCCTATAAATGATAATTTAATTTGTACAGGAGATTCAAAAAGAGGATTAAGAATTTGGGATATTGAAATTGAGAAAAATTCATCTACTATTAAATTAGGAAATGAAAAAAATGATTGTGAAGTAATTGGAATTGATTGGAATGAAAAAAATGATATAATTGCATCATGTGATAATTCAGTATTTATATTAACTTTAGAAGGAGGGAAATTATTATTAATTTCAGAAGTAAATATTAAAGTTAAATTATTTCAAGTTAAATTTTCTCCTTTAAATGAGAATTTTTTTTCAGTAGCTTGTGAAGATTCTTTTATAAGAATTTATGATAAAAACAATACTGAAAATTTCCAAAAAAAATTAGGAGGACACACACAAAAAGTATTTGGATTATCATATAATCCAAAAAAAAATATTTTAGCAAGTTCATCAGATGATTTTAAAATAGGAATATGGGATTTAGAACAAAAAGAAATTAAAGGAAAATTTTTATTAGGACATACGAATAATGTACGTCAAATAATTTGGATAAAAGAAGATCCAAATATGTTAATAAGTGGTTCTTGGGATGGAACTTCTAGAATTTGGAATACTAAATATATGATTTGTATGGGATTAATTTCAGGTCATCATTCTGATGTTTATGGAATTGATATTTGTCCTAATCATCCTTTTCTTTTAATTACTTCTTCTAGAGATAATTCTATTAGATTTTGGAATTATGTTAAAAATCCTATTGAGTTTATTATTAATTTTAAAAATTATAATAATGATGTTTATAATAAATATAAAAGTTTAGGAAAAAAATTAGAATCTTTTAATAAAGATGATTATATTTCTAGAGCAGAAACTATTGTTAATTTTTTTTTTTATAATGATTATATTAAAGAATTATTTGATATTTTAAGAGTTATTTTAGGTTTAAAAGAACATAATGATGATAATAATAAAATATTTTATATTGCTGATTTATATTCTGCTTATAAATCTAAAATATCTAATTTAGAATTTAATTATTATAATTATAATTCAAAATTTTCTTTAAAAAAAAAGAAAGAAGATTTATTGAATGAAGCAATTGATTTATGTTCGAAATGTGGTGATTGGGAAAAATATTGTGAATTAAATATTGTTTTAGGTAATTGGAAAAAAGCAATAATGGCAGCTCCTCATGTTTCTATTAAATATTGGGAAGAATTAACTAAAAATTATTCTGAATATTTATTAAAAAATGAAAATGAAGATATTAATATTAGTGATAAAGAAAAATTATTTTCTGCATTAAATTCAAATGAAATTCAACCTTCATTAAAACTATTAAGTGATAATATTTTATTTGAAGATGCTAAATTTGTTTGGATTAATAAAATGATAAATAAAATAAAAAATGAAAATAAAAATAATTTAAAAGATAATGAAAGTGATAATGATGATATAGATAAAATTTTAGAAAATTTAGAAAATGATTCAATGTTATATAAAATAACAAAAGAAATTTCAAATGATAAATTAACAACTGGAAATTGTGTTCAAGCTTGTTGTTCTTTTTTATCAATAAAAAAAATAAATGAAGGGATTAAATGTTTAGTTAGAGGAAATGAATTAGAAATTGCTTATTTAGTTATTAAATTAACTAATAATTTTTTATATGAATATGATGTTATGTTTGGTTTATTATGTCAAGAATTAAAATTTGGTAATTATAATAAACAAATTTCTGTTATTGAAAATTGTGAAAATGATAATTTGAAATTTTTACTTTTTGCTTTTTTAAATATTTTTGGAAATTTACAAGATAAAGAAAAAGATAATTTTGAAATATTAAAAAAGAAAATTAGTGGTTTTTCTAAATTAATTATTAATAATGATTATGATAATCTAAATAATTCAATTCAAAAATTAATTGATAATTTTGAAAAAGATTTAAAAAATAATGAAATTAATGAAGCAAATATATCAGAATTTTTAGATTTATTAGAAGCAATGAGAATTTTTAATTGGGAAAATTTTAAATTATCTAATACAAATTCATCTAATCAAATATATCAAAACTATCTTATTTTATCATTATTTTTTGAAATGTTAAATCATAATTTAAAATCAATAGCTATTTTATCTTATGAATTAGATAAGAGTGGAGATTATCCTAATTCTAAGTTATTAATTCCTGTTATTGATTTTTATAAAAATAAAGAAGATAAAGAAATATTAAATAAAATTCAAAAAAATAATGAAATAATTGATTATTCTAAATTACAAAATAGTTTTGATAATTTTAATAATCAAAAAATTAAAAAATATTCATGTGATAATAAAAATAAATTTTATATTATTAAAGAAGAATTATTTAAGAATAAAATTACAAATATAGTTAAAAGTTCATTAACTGATAATATTATAACTGGAAAAATTGCAAAAATAGGAGATTTAAATTTATCTAATAGTGAAGCTTTGGAATTATTTAAAATTATGAGTAAATGTTCTGGATCACCTAAAAATTTTCATCCTTAATATAAAAAAGAAATATTTAAAGTTTATATATTTTAAAAAAATTATTAAAAAATAAAAACAATAATAAAATAAAAATTTGTTTATCATTTAGTTAATTTATTAAATTACTATTACTAAAAAATATCAAAGATAATAATATCTTTATTAATCTAAAAAAACATATTACTTAAAAATATCATATCAAATTGAGATATGAATAAATAACAAATTGAAAAAAAACCATTATATATCTTATATAATATATTTAACCAAAATAAATTAATTTATATTTTTATACAAAAAACTATTATCTTCTAAACTCATTTTTCTACTTCCATCATTTATTGTATTTCTAAAAGCTTTATTAAATCCTAAAGCATAGTCTTTATCATCAAAAATAATATTATTATTATTTATATAATTTTTATCATTACAATCAATTAAATTTTCATAAAATGCTTCAATTGAATTTACACTTTTTCTATCTCTAATTGAAAATTTTCTATTAAAAAATTCTGAATTTTTTCTACTTATTTTTTCTTCATTAAAATCCAATTCTTCATTATTAATAAATTGTTCATTATCATTATATTTAAAATCAAAATTATTAATATCATTATCACAATTAAAATCATTATTAAAATTATTACTTTTTAATTTACTCTGATATTTTTCCTTATTATTACAACTATTAATACAATTAATTTTCTTTTTTGAATTATTATTTTTTTCATAAGTAATAGAATTTAATTGATGAATCATTTTTTTAATATCACCACTTGACATTTCTTCAACAGAATCTTGTAATTTCTTTAAAGAATTTTTAGAAAAATCTAAATTAAATTTAAGTACTTTATTTCTTTTTAATTTTTCAAAAAATTTTTGTGCATGACTTCTTGCTTGTGTACTTGAACGTGTTCCTACAAATTTTTGTACTAAACTCCAATTATTTCCATATTTTATTATTGCTTCTATAAATCTTTGATGTTCATCTTTTTTCCATCTTCCTGATATATATGATTCATTTGAATTTATTATATTATTGTTTAATTTTATTTTTGATTTTTTATTTTGATTTTTTTCGTTTTTTTGTTTTAATATTACATCTTTATATAATTTAAAATGAATTTTTCTTAATGGATTTATTATTGATTGTGTTATTATTTTTTTTGGATTTTTTATTTCATAAGATGTATTTATTTGAGATTTTTTTTTTAAAGTTAATGTTGGGGTTGTTATGAAAAATGTGTTTCTTTTATTTTGATTTTGAGAATTTGATACATGAAACATTCTTTTTTATTTTTCTTTTTAAAGTTTTTTAATTCCTTTTTAAGTTTTTTAATATATTTAAAATTATTATCATGTATTTATTATTTTGAAGTTATTAAAATATTATATTATAAAATTAGGCTATTTTTATTTTTTAAATTCTTGAAAAAAATAAAAATAAAAATACATATTACTAATTTATTAAAATTTATAATATATATATATTATTCTTCAAGTTTTAAAAATTTTAATTTTATTTCCTCCTTATTTATAAATATCATAACATTAAATATTAGAAACTAATAAAATTGTTATTTACATTCTTAATATTAATAATTTATTCAATTACCTTTTTTTTGCAAACCATTCATATATTTCATTAAATCAATTAAAGCTTTATCACTTTTATTCTTACATTTAGACATATCTAAACCCTTTTTCCTTACTTTTTTTGTCAAATCAGAATTTCTAGTATTAAATAATTTTAATCTTTCAACAATACTTTTTCTCATTTTATTATTTTTATTCTTAGTTACATTATTATTATTCATTTTATCATCAAAAAGAGTACTTTTACTTTTAGAAAAAATAATCAATGGTTTAACATTATCAATTGCTTTTTTAACAATTTTTTTTTTATCTTCTTCTTTAATATAATTATTTTTTCCTACATCAACATTTTTTTTTTTATTTTTATTAAAAGTAGTAATTGGCGAAAGTTCCGATTTAAAAATTTGTTTTTTACTTTTTTTTGAATTACTAGAATTAACTTCAATTGAACTAGAAGAACAAGAACTTGCATTAGAACCTTTATTTAATATTTCTTCAATAACTTCTTCAATTTGTTTTGATTTTCTAGTAATAGTTTTATCAGGAGTTAAAGAATCAATTGAAAAAGCAGAAATTGCTTCATTTGTAATATGAGAATTATTTTTATCTATTGAAAAATGTTGACTTAAAATATCATAAACTTGTTTTAATTTTGCTTCATTATTTATACTATTATGAAATAATAATTTTCCTGTATTTCCTGTTTTTTGTCTTTGAATATTATTAGGAGGTGAAAAATCAGATTTGGAAATATTTGAATTTTTCAAAAATTGAAAATTCGCTTTTACAAACATTGATTTTCTCTTTCTTGGAACTGGTTTAATTTGACTTGTTAAATTATGTGTTTCATTATTTGAATAAGTATATTCAATTGGAATATTTTTTCTTTTAGGACAAATTAATGATAAAGATTCACTCTCACAATCATTAGAGTCATTTAATCTTAAATAATAATAAATTGATTTTATTATTATTGATAATCCTTTTATTAAAGGATAAGTCATTTCATTATATTTTTCATTACAATTTTTTTCACTAAATGAAAAACCTAATAATTCTAATGATAATCTATCAATCATTTTATCAAAATTTCCTTCTTCTTCTATTCCAGTTGGAGGGAAATTTAATAAAAAAGATGCAAAATAAAATAAAACTTCATATTCAAAACAATGATATTCTTTTTTTATCATATCAAAAAATTCTTTTCTTTTTAAATTATCATTTGTAGTTCTTCCAGTAATAAAACTATCTTTTTGAGAATCATATTCATTATAAATATCACTTAATATTATATTTTCAGTTCTTTCAGGACTTATTACATATTCAACACAATCTTCAAACCAATCAAATAATAATTCAATTAATAACATTAAATTTTCAGTTTCTTCAAATAATTTCCAATTATTTTTATTTATCATTTTCTTCATTGCACTTAAAATATTTTCTAATTCATCATTCCAATCAATTAATATTCCTTGAAAAAATTTATAAATCATTATATTCTCTAAATTATATTTTTTTTTCAATACTGAAATCTTTTCCAAAACATTAACAATTAATTTAGGAATAAACCCATATTTTTTTAACTCATCCCCATAAAGTAAATCTTCTTGTTTTTTTTTATAAACATCAATACTTTCTTTTTCACCAAAAACAATTCTAGAATGATTTAAAAATTTCTCAAATTTCTTACAATATTGAATTTGATCTTTAGTTTCAACACATTTTTTTCTTTTACTTCTAACTTCCTTAATAACACTATCACAATCTTTAGTAGAAACAAAAAGTAAATAGCAAACAATAACAACACCAGTTCTGCCATAACCAGCATGACAATGAACTAAAACTTTACCTCCTTTATTAATAGTAACAATACTCATTTCTTTAACAATATCAAGCATATAATTCATAGAAGAAGGAACAGACATATCTTTCCAACCACTTAACTTTACTTTAATATCATCTCCACTAAAAACTGAAGGATTATATGAATAACCAGCACTTGTTAAATGATAAGCATTTGGACCACAATATGGATGTTCACCTTCTCTTTGTAAATTTACTATTAAACCTATGTTTAATTCTTTAAATTTTGATACTAATTTATATTTATCTATTAATATTTCACTTGGCCTTTGACTTGCTATTATATTCTCTGTTATAAAATTAGAATTTAAACCCTCTATTGCATTGTTGTTTATTATGTTATTTAAGTAATTTTCATGTTTACACTTACGACCACCACAAAAAAAACAACGAAGTTTATCTTTAAATTCATAGAAAAATTTTTTTTTCTCTTTTGGAACATTTCTATCTTTTTTTGATATGATTCCTGTCTGATTTTCTGTATTTTTTATTCGAGATTTTGATAAGTTGTTTAAACGAGTTGTTGACATTTTATTTGATGTTGAATTTTTTAATGTTGTTTCTAAATGGTTTAAATCTTTTGTTTGGTTTTTCATTTGTAAAAAATCTTTTTTTTTTGTTAGAATGTAATCTAATTCGGAACTTTGGTCTGATATTTTTTTTTTTTCTGAAAATTTTTTTCCGAAACATGATGTAAATATTGTCTTTATACATGAACATTTGTTTTTTAATTCTGAATCATCAGAATTTTTATTCATTTTGTATTTTTTTTATTACATTTATATATTTATTATTTATTAATTAAGTTTTATGTATTTCAATCTAAAATTTAATTTTTTAATGATTAAATATTATTATTAAATAAAATTATAATTAATTATTTAAAAAAAAATAATTAAAAACAATTTTATTATAATCAAATATGAGTCAAGAACTTAATATCATAACAGATAATAGTCCAAAAATAAATCTAATAGCAAATGAAAATGAAAAATTAAATGATGGAATAAAATTAGATTTCCCTTCATCAACTGAAACAAAATTAGATTCTTTAGAAGATGATAATTTTAGAAAGTTGAATATAGAAAAAGAAGAAGAAATTAAAAATGAAGAAATAAAACAAATAAATCATAAAGTAGAAGCAATAAATGGTAATTTTATGCCAAGTGCAATTTTATTAGAAAGAAAAAAAATAGATGTAAATGAATCAATTGACTCAGATGGTAATACACTTCTTCATTTAGCAATTAAATATTGTTATTTGAATGTTATTAAAACTTTAATTGAATTATTTAATGCTGATATTAATCATAAAAATAATTTAGGCGAAACTCCTTTTCATTTAGTTTGTTCAAATGAAAAAAAAGATCTTTTTGTTTCATCATATTTTTTAAATTTAGAAAATACAAATTTTGATAGTAAAGATAATAATGGAGTTACTCCTTTATTTAAATGTATTATTAATGAATATACTAATATGTTTTATTCTTTAGTTTATTTACAATGTAATTTAAATAATAAAGATAATGAAGGGAAAAATATTTTTCATTATTGTTTAGAATATGATAATATTAAAATTTTTAAATTTATTATTAAACATTTAGGTGTTAAAACTTTTAAAGAAAGTATTCCTAATTTTACTGATTACTTAATTTCTTTAAGTGGAAGTAAATGTTGTAAATATTTACTTAAATATTATTTTGATTCTATTTTTGATTATATGACAAAACCAAGAGATTTAAGTACATATCAAAGATATAATAAATTTAATTATGAATTATTATGTACTGCTTATAGATATAAAACAAAAAGATTTTATTTAGCTTTTGTTTATACTTTATTTTTACCAAGATGTCATTCTTTTAAATTATATAATCTTTTATATTTATTAAAATATCATTATATTTCAAAAGAAATTTCTACTATTTTTAAAAGAAGATGTATTGGTCTTTATGCAATTTTATCATGTACTGTTTTTTCATATTTATATTTTGTAATAAATACAGTTACTTTAAAATTTAATTTTGACTTTTTATTTCATTTATATCAATTATCAACAATTTTATTTGTAATTGTTGCTTGTTATAAATTATTTAAAGTTCTCCCAGATAAAATAAATAATTTTTATAATATAAGTTTTAGATTAAATAATAAAGAAACATTAGATGAAACAATATTAAAAGTAGCACATCAAAGTTTTCAAAATAATTTATTCAATCTTCCAAATTTAGGTGAAGATTGTCCAAGATGTTTAATAAAAAAAAATAGAAAAACTGTTCATTGTAATATTTGTGATAGATGTGTAAATAATTTTTATTTTCATTCTCAATTTCTTGGAATTTGTATTAATGGTGATAATATTGGTTATTATTCAACTTTAGTTCTTTGTGTTTGGTTTACTAATTTTTCTCTTGTAAGTCAAATTAATTATGTTATTTTTAAAGAAAAAATTAGTGAATATGCATTTGCAAATTTTTATTATTTTTTCTATCATTTAGGTTTAATTGGAGGTTTTTTTGTTATGTTATTACTTGTAAGTGGAATAATTTTATTTTGGATTACTATTGAATTATTAGTTTGTAGATGCTCAAATGTTACATATTATCTTATGTTTAATACTCATAAAGTTCCTTATGGAAAAATTCAAAAAAGAGCTGGAAATTATTATATTATTCCTCAAATTAATTGTGTTAGTTTTAAAGATTGTTGTAGAAATTTAATTTTTGGTGGAAGAAGTGATGAAAAAAATTATATTTTAAATAACTAATTCATTTCATTTATTGTTAAATGATTTATATTTATTTTTTTTATTAACAGTTTTTTTAATATTTTTTTATCTTAATTATACCATCTTTGAATCAAATTAATTATTTTTATTTCTTTTTTTTTGAATTTGAAAAAGTAGTTTTTTAGAAAAAATCCGTTATAGATTTATATTTTCTAATGATAATAATATTTAATAAGTGTAATAATATTTTTTTCAATTAAAAATTAAATAATGAATCATCTTTTTTTTATTTCTTCTTTTTCAGAAAAAATTTTTATAATTCCAATAGATTTATATTTTGAAACTATAAATGAAAAACAAATGATAAAAGAAAAACTTTTACAAAGAGAAATTTTAAATAAATCATCTTTTGATTCAACAAATTCATCAAATTCCAATATATGCGATGATGAAAAAAATAATTTATCAAAAAAAATTATATGTTTTACTGATTTATTAAGTGATAATTGGGAAAATGATATTAAAAAAATGCAAATGAAAAATTTTATTAATTATAATAATAAATTCATATTATAATTCATTTTATATAGGTTGTATATTATTATGAAAAAATATACCTTCTCTTATTTGAAAAAATAAAAAAAATGGAACTTTAAGTATAGGAAACTTATAGTTTATGCTAATTAATTAATTTCTTTAAAATTATATATATATATATTGTAAAATTAAATTATTTATGAAACATTTCTTATCATTAAAAATTACTTTTTTTAATTTTTTTTGTATCTTTTTTTAGGAAAAAATATATTGAATATTAAATTCAACTCATTTTTAATTAATTATAAATATTTCTTTTTTTATTTTTATCAAAATTCTTACAATTATTTTTTTAATAATATTATAAAAACAATTCCTTTTAAGAATTTAATTTTTAGTTATTTATTAGTATTTTTATTGAAGAAAGATCCTATTATTAATAATAAATTCTTAAATAATATATTATTAAAATAATATTTAAAAAAATATTTAACAAAAATAATAAAACTATTTCATTAATTTTTTTAATAATTATTAATAAATAAATTTATTTCAATGATGAAAAAATCAAGAAAACACTTTAATTCAGTGAAGGACGAAAACACTTATTTCTCATATCAAACAGAACCAAGTTCTCATTTAAATAAAAAAAATATTAGCGCAAATATAGCAATAACAGAATTTTCAAATAATTCATATTTAGATTATACATTTATATCACATAGAAATTTAATTTTTGGAAAAACAAAAGACCCTAAAAAAATAAGGGACTATAATTTCGATTTGGAACAAACCTTAGATTTAAATTTAGAAATGCTATTAAAAATGGATATATTGAAAGATAAAGAAAATGAAAAAGAAATAAAAGAATTAATAAAAAAAATAAAAGCAAAAACTCAAAATAGGAGTAATTTAAATAAAGAAATTAAATCTAAAAAGAATGATTTAGTAAATAGAAAACAAGCATATGAAATGTTAATTGATGAGAAAGAACAAACAAAATTAAATTTTAAAATTCAATATGAAGATACAGAAAATGAATTAAAAGTAAGGAAAAAATATATAAAATTATTATCAAATAATTTTAAAGATGTACAAAATTATATTGATACTTTAAGAATTAAAGAAGGTTTAGCAAAAGAATTAGGGACAAAAATTACTATTCAAAAATTTATTAAATTTAATAATCATTATAATAAAGAAATTAAGTTATTAAATTCGGATATTAAAAAGTTAAATAATGAAATAATTGAGATTAAAAAAACAAATCAATTATATAAAGAAGAAACTAAAATTGATAGGACAAAAAGTAAAAATAAAGATTTAATTAGAGTTATGGAATTTTATAGAAGAATTATTTTGTCTCTTCAAACAAAAATAAAAGTTTTAAGAAATTCTTTTGAAAATATGACAAAGACTTTAAATTATTTAAATTTAGGTGATATTGTTCATTTTCAATTAAGTAAAAAAGAATTAAGTACTACTCATTTTGAAATTAATTTTGATGATTTAAATGAAAAAGAAAATGGTAAATTTGATTTAATAGAGAGAAGTAATGCTTTAATGGATTTTAATGAGGTATTAAATAATAGAAATTATTAATTTCTTGTTTTTTAAAAGTAATATTTTATTTATTCTTTAAGTTGTTTTTTTGTATACTAAATTACCATTTTTAATAATAGTTATAATTTAAAAAATAAAAATAAATTATTTGGTTTGATTAATTATATATAAATCATTAATATTTTATGACAATATTTTGATTTAAAGGAATTAAATAATGTAAAATAAATAAACTATTACTTAAATAAAAAAATTACCATAAAATAAAAATAAAATTTCAAAATTATTTTATAATAATATCTAAATATTTATTTCCTTTAAACTTTTATTTAAATCTCTATATAATTTCTCTAATTCATCACACCCAGTTTCAAATTTCTCATTTTCAAAATAAATAGTTAAAATCTTTAATTTTTTTTGTAATAACAAATCAATTAAACTTTTAAATTGTTTTTCAGCAGATTTCAAAATCATAAAACTTTCAGATTTTTTTTTAATTTCAGTAGTTTTATCCATATAACCTTCAAGTTGATTTTGAATTTCATTAAATTTCTTAATAGTACCTAACATAGTTTTCATTTGTTCTTTTAATTTTATTATTTCAGAATAAATAATTAATTCTTCTTTTGGTTCTTCAAATAATTCTAATTTCTCATCAATTAATTTAATATTTTTTTCTAAATTATCAATAATATTATTATAAGAATCATGTTTAATAATTAAATATTCTTTTTTATTATATTTCTCTAATTTAAAATCAACTTCCATTTCTTCAACAATTTTAGGTTGAATATCATACATTGAATTAACATTTTCCCATTCACCAACAATTCTCTCAACTTCTAATTTAGAAGGTTCAATATTTTTAGCAAATTTTTGAATATCAATAAATATTAAATTTCCCATTTCACTTTGAGTTTCTTCTTCAGTTTCTTTCATAAAAACAGTAGGTAATAATTTTGCTAATTGCATACAATAAATTCTATTATCTTCAAATATTGGATTATCATCAATAACATTTTTTTGTACAATAGTAACTAAAGGTAAAATTAATTTAGATAATTCAACAGTTAATTTAAATGATTCAAAATCACTTTTTGCTCTTTGAATTCTATCTTTATAAGAAGTAATTTTCTGCATTGAAATATCGAAAATATCATATTGTTCACATAATTCATCCATTTCATGATAATCAATATCAACTAATTTATTCTCTCTTTTAGTTTTATAAATTGTTTTGTATTTATTCATAAAGTTAAAGTATTTAATCATAGGTAATAAATCATTAATACATTGATCAACTCTTTCATCTTCAGTTGTAAATGGATTTCCTAAATAACCTTCTTTTTCAACTACAATTCTTAATCTTTCTTGACAATTTAATGCTTCTTGATGTAATTTTTCTAATCCTTCTCTGAATTTATTTTCATCACCATATAATTTTGTTTTAATATTTTCTTTATTATCATCTACTGCTAATTTTAATTGTGTTATATCATCTAATAATTTTGCTCTTTCTTCATCTAAATCTTGACTGAATTTCTTCTTTTGATTTTCTAAAACATCCATAAAACTTTTCATTGATATATCTATTTGAATAAAGTTATCATGACATTCTTTTAAGGAAGTTTCAAAATTTGTTGATATTTCTTTTTCTGTTTCATAAACTGGATAAGTATCATAACTTAAATAAAAGAATACCCATTCTAAATAATCTTCATATTCATTTAATAAATTTGGTATTGTTTCAGTTCTACATGTTTCTGCTATATTTTCTAATTTAAATAATATTTCTTCTGTTGTTACTTGAGTTTTTAATTCTCCTAATATATCTGTACAACTTTGACCTAAATATTTACTTTTATTAAATATATTC
>JAEEGK010013196.1_pt1 | contig 18659 bp, 18 predicted proteins | sample 8958771 | NCBI WGS metagenome assembly JAEEGK01 (sample SAMN16246547, study PRJNA631951) | gut metagenome | biome: gut microbiome; feature: rumen; material: SC-attached | host: Bos | place: Iran: Karaj | collected 2018-10
CTTCATGATATCCACCTGAGTGGCATATTCGGCAGGGATATTCTTCGTGGCAAGATTGTAGCGACCTCCCAGCATGTCGAGACCGCCGATGTAGAAGTTCGAAATGCCCTTGCCCATGTAGCTGATGGCACCATTATCCGAAATGCTGATGCCCGGCAGGTTCTTCAGTCCGTCTTCGAGCGTCACATCGCCTTTCTTGAGGAAGGATGCGAGGTTGTAGGTGAGCGTGTCGCCCCGTTGTCGCAGCGGGTCGGGCTTCACCGTCACCTCCTTCAGCGAAATGCTTTTGGGTGTCAAAATCATGTCCACTTTCGTCACTCGCTCTTTCAGCGTCAGCTTCTCGGACTCCTTCTCATAGCTGATATGATTGAACTGCAGCGTCACCATTCCCGTCGGCATGCTCTTAACCTCCAGCACATACTCGCCCTTCGCATTCGTGCTGGTGAACGCCAGCGTCTTCGTGCCGCTCATCAGTTTCACGATGACGTCGCTAACGGGTTTCAGCCCCCCTCCAGCTCCCCCCGAAGAGGGGGAGAGAGCCGTCACTCGCCCCGTCACCCGTATCTGTGCCGAGGCCGACACAGCCAGCAATAGGAGCAGCACGACAAGAATAATCCTCGTCATTCTATTTCTTTGACACAAATTCTTGCTTGTGCAAGCGTCCCTTTGGGCCGAGCGGCCACTAATTGCGCACATATTCTTTATAAATTATTCTGTTTTAAGTTGAGATTGAAATTATTTTTGTATTTTTGCACTCGAAACCGATAAATGTTCACGATTATGACAGCAATACAGTTACGTGCGGAACTGCTCCGCGAACTCAATCCCATCTTCGACAGTGAGGTGGCCATGCAAAAGGCCCTTACGGCCTTGCGTGATATTCGCAAGATGGTATTCACTGAAGTTCCTGTGACCAAGACACCCGTTCGTAAAGGGTGGTCTGCCGCAGCACGCAAGGCGCATGAGCAAGGTAATGACCAACTTGTGGCTGCAGACATCTTAGAGGACGATAAGGTGGAGGATTGGACATGGTAAATCAGTTTGATGTTTATTGGGTTGACCTTAACCCGACTGTTGGCGCAGAGATGCAGAAGGTGCGCCCCTGCGTTGTGGTGAGCCCAAAAGAACTCAACCAATACCTTGCCACGGTCATCATCATCCCCATCACTTCGGCTATCCACGGCTATCCCTATCGAGTGGCCTGTCATGTAGATGGACGAGACGGTGAGATTGTCACCGACCAGATCAGGACAGTAGACAAGAGCAGGTTGAAGAAAAAGATTACTACGCTTTCGCCCGATGAACAAGCCGAACTGCAAGACGTCCTCCGTCAGATGTTCTGCGAATAACGCCACTCCCTTCCCGCTTCCATCCGAGCGGGATTTTCGTTTCTGTATGTCTTGTCGTTGCATCATTTCTTCGGACTTCTATTCCTTTTCCAGCGGCATGTACACGTGCGCCTTTTCAGGTATATATAATCCTCCCACGAATTGATAGTCTGCACTTTTTCCGTAAGTATGTAAGATTGTTTTTGGACCTGTCATATAAAACATAGGATTGGTCAGGTATAAGCGATTGCCAAACACGTTCTTCTTCTGTTTCAGCATCTGCTCTCTCGTCGCCTTCTCGTATGGTGTCACAGTCGTTATCAAACGACGCTCTTGCATGGAGAACTTTGAAACCACAGAACCAGCAGAATAGGTGATGGGTGCCGTTTCCTGATAAATGCCAATAAGCCTGAACGTATGGATGCCCTCATCGTCTGCCGCGTAGGTTATCAAGCCTGGCAGTCCCTGTAGTTTCCAAGGGCCGGCTGCGGTAGGAATGTCCTCGGCATAAAGTACATTCCATGTCTTGCCACGGAACTTTCCGTTTGCTTTCTGGCACAGATAGCCGCAAACAGAGTCGCATCCTTCCACCATCGTCCACGCCGGCGCTTCTGTGTCTTCAGTCACCTCGTACTGCAGTGGCGGAATTAATTCGAGCGAAATGGTCTTGCCTTCCGGGTAGCCAACCGTGGTTGTGGCGATATGCATCAGCGCCTCATTGTGCATGAACCAAAAGTGGTCATCGCCTATCTCCTCGTCTCTCTGCTGCTGAAACAGATAGCGCTCGTAAGTCCATGTCTTCCACACGCCATCGCCCACCTGCAAGGCCAGGCGGATGGAGTCGGTGACAGGCTTTCCGTCTGCGTCCGCTGTGTTGATGGAATACTGATACACTGCTGTAAACTTTGTCTGGCACAAAGTATCCAGTTTTACATTGTCTCGTGTAAGCATCTGTGCCGACATGGTGCTGGCAATCAATGAAAGAATGATTGTTAGTTCCGTTTTCATTGCTCTAATTGTTTTATGGGGTTAATTCCTTCTCCAGCGGTTGATACACGTGTGCCTTCGTCAGCAGCGGATAGCCGTTGGCAAAGAGGTATTGCTGGTCGTTGCGTTTGATGACCTCCATGTGGGAGATATCAGTCTGGAAGTTGACATAGTAGAGGGGATTCTTAGGGTACTGCTTGTTGCCGAAGAGGCGGTTCTTGTGGCGCAGCATCTTGGCGTAGTCCGTGCGCTGCACGTCGGGCCGCTGCTCGGGGGCGGTGATGGGCGTGGGCGTCGGTTGCAGCTTGGCAAGGCGGAAGGTGTGCGCCTCGCTCTTAGCCTCGACGATGAGGCCGGGCAGTCCGCGCAACCGCCAGGGGCCTGCCGACGAAGGGATTTCTTCGGTGTAGCACACCTGCCAGCGAACGCCGCGGTACGTGGCCGTAGCCTGGCGGCAGAGATAGCCCCCGACGGTGAGCGTGTCTTCGCTGAGCATCCACTCAATGGCGGGCGTCGGCTCGTGGCCCTCGAACAGCTGTGGCAGGATGTACTCGCGCACGGTGGTCTGCCCTTCGGGGTAACCCGTCCATACCGTCGGTATATGCATGTAGGCCTCCTGATAGTCCGCAGCTATGTCATCCATGCTTTTCGTCTCCGTGGACTGATAGGCGGAGCGCGGCATCGACTTCGTCACCTTCCTTCCCACCTGCACTACGACCTGCATCCTGTCCGTGACGTCTTGTCCCTCGTCGTTCTGCGTCCTGCACTCATAGTCGTACACGGCCACAAACTGTGCCGTGTCGACAGTCTCTACTTGTCCCTGTGCTGCTATCGTCAGCGCAAGGGTCATCATCGTTGCTAAAATCTTTTTCATTATGTTTGATGCTTTATGTAAGACAATTATCATTTCGCTAATCTTACGTTATAGAGCATAGGAAAGGCTCTCCACCATTAAGATGGATTACAAAGCCATTAATATGTGAATGCTATTTTAGAAATACCTGACAGCTTTTGTCATTTTCACTCGGACGACGCATTCTTCGTCGTCACGACGATGGCCCCGCCTCTTCCTTTTTCCCCATAGAACGTGGTGGCAGACACGCCCTTGAGTACCTCCACATGGTCGATGCTGTCTTCCTGAATATGTGCGAAGCGGTCGCCGCTGATTTCCTCTCCGTCGAGCAGTATCAGAGGCTCGAACACGGGGCGGGCAGAGACAACCAGCGTGATGGCCAGGATGGGCACGACGTAGAGCAGCTTGCTGCGCATCCAGGGATTAGAGGGCGGACGCCGCATCATGTCGATGCGCTTCATCACACTGCTACGGTTGAAGTTGTTGGCAAAGGCCAGCGACGCACCCTGCATGGCCTTTCTGACCAGCAAGGTCTGATAGGCCGACAGCGATACGCCTTGCCGCAGCACATGGTCGTCGGCCTCATACTCATGTACGTCGCGCAGGCTCTTTTCGAGCAGGTACACCACGGGGTTCCACCATTGCAGCACTTTTACAACCGTCAGCAGCAGAATGTCGAAGGAGTGGCCGCAGCAGATGTGCGCCTGTTCATGCAGCAACACCTCACGGGCATTCTGCTCGTAGTCCTGCTGACTGATGACGATACTGTGCATCCAGCTGAACGGCACCTCGCCTGCCGCATGGCAATAGATGGTGGTGCCGTCGGCCTTGCGTTGCTGCCACAGACTGCCGCGCACGATGAAGCGGCGGACGAGCAGCAACAGGTACACACGATAGCAGAGTGCGACGGCCACACCTATTATATATAATAACGAGAGCCACTGCCACACGTCCCAGCGGTTGGCTTCAACAATCATCGCCTCCGCGCGGAACGCCAAGTCCTGCGTCTCGACAATCGACGTGACCGTCTCGTCGGCATTGACGGAATAGGAGACCCTGCACAGCGGCAGCACCACCGACATAAGCGCCATGCCGAGCAGTGCCATACGGTTGAGCCGGAAGAAGCGCTCACGCCGCAGCATCAGCACGTAGGGCAGGTAGAGCAGCGTGAGCAGTATGCCCGACTTCAAGGAATAGACCAGCAATTCGTTCATGCTTCAATCTCCTCTAATAGTTTCTGAAGTTCCTCTGCCGTCAGCTGTTCCTCACGCACGAAGAAGCAGAGCATCTTCTTGACGCTGTCGTCGAAGAAGTTGCGCTTCACCTCCTGCATGGCCTGGCGGGTGTACTCTGCCCGCGTCACCCGTGCTATGTATTGGTGGGTCTTGCCCTCGCCCTTGTTCTTGAAGTAGTCTACGAAGCCCTTCTCGCGCAGCACCTTCAGGTAGGTGGCCACGGTGGTGTAGGCGGGCTTCGGCTCCTCCCATCGCTCCAGGATGTCCCAGGCGCAGGCGGCATGGCCTATGTCCCAGAGGATTGTCATCAGCTGGAACTCCGTCCGCGTCAGTGTCTGTTCTTTCTTCTTCATCGTCGTTCAGGTTTTTTCTGGTTGCAAAGAAAGCGCAAAAACTCCAATCTCGCAAATCTCCGATATGGGTTTCTTCGCCGTCCGTACGGATTTTAACCTTTATTCGTAGAAATGCAACACCTATTTACATTCCAGCGGCTGGTAGACGTGCGCCTTGTCGTTCACATACGTGCCGTTGATGAGCATACCCTCGTAGTCGTAGGCGGTGTCGGCGGCGTGGAGGTCGGTGATGTAGTAATGCGGGTTCTTGGGATAGAGCCTGTTGCCGAAGGTTTTGTTGCGGTTCTTGATGAGCTTCTCTTCGGAAGTCTTCGAGGTAATGGCGCTGGTCTCGTAGTAGATGGGCGCAGCAGCATGCTGAAGGTCGGTGAGCGTGAAGCGGTGGATGCCGTCGGCTTCTGCCTCGACAATCAAGCCGGGCAGTCCGCAGAGCTTCCACGGGCCTGCCGTGGTGGGGATGTCCTCACAGTAGCGCACAGTCCATTGCCGTCCGTGCAGCTGGCAGGTAGCCGTCTTGCAAAGGTAGCCACTGATGGTCACGGTGTTGTCGGTGAGCGTCCAATCGATGGGGGTACGTGCCTCCTGCGTCTCGTAGATAGTGGGAGGAATGGCATCGCGAACGGTTGTCTTCCCGTCAGGGTAGTTCGTCCACACCTCGGGCATCATGCAGTACGACTCCGACCGCAGCAGCGGCAGTTCTTCTTCGCTGAAGAAGTCGTAGCCTCCCAAGTATTCCCTCGCTTTCAATCCCAGAAAATCGGTAGCTGCCCGCTCTTCGCCGTCTGCCCATTCTCGTTCCTTGCGGAACTTGCGATAGGGAAAGCTGCGTGTGCAGTGCTGTCCCACCAGCAGGCACAGCTTCATGCGGTCGGTCACCGCCTGGCCGTCAGCATCCTGCGTCTGACATTCGTAGTCGTACACCACCACGAGTCTTGCAGTGTCGATGCTGTCTTGATGGATCTTGGCCGCAATCATCGCTGCCTTCAAGTCGGCAAGTCCGCCGTCTTCTTGCGCCTGCACCTGCGTCGACACCGTCAGCGCGAGGGCCATCATTGTCACTATAATCTTTTGCATGTTGATAAATGTTTATAGGGTTAATACGCTGCAAAAGTAGAGGGAAAGGGTGATAGTTCCAGCATTTTTCGGTTTACAAACGGTTTACAAGTGATTTGTAAACTCAGTTTACAAGCCGTTTTCAGGCTTTTTTCGTAATTTTGCAGCTGTTATGAGACAAATGGCTATTATTCTTTGCCTGTTGATGGTGATACTGACTTCCTGCCAATCTGAGCACGAACGTCAGGTGCAGATGCTGAATGACCTACTGGAGGCCACGGACAATTACGAAGTGATGCCTAACGATTCCGACGCACGGGCGGTGCTCTTCTATATGGAGCGGCATGGGTCACCGCGCGAATTGCAGCAGGCATGGCACATGATGGCGAGGATGTACCGTCGACACGGGGCACTAATGTACGAGGGCTTCGCCTACGAGATGGCCGCAGACTGCGTGGACTCGCTGAGTGCAGACTTCGACCCGCGTGCCCTGGCCGAGATTTGCTATGAGTGGAGCATCAACCAGCAGTTCTCCTTTGACGATGAGTTAGCAAAGCAAACAGCACGGCGAGGCATGGAATTGGCACAGCAGGCGGGTGACACATTATTATATTATAGGTGCATGGGGCGGGAGGCAAACGTGGCATTGACAGTGAACAGAGATGAGCACTTCATGCACACCGCCTACCAGACTTTCAGCGAACTGTGGCAGCGGGGACGTAAAGACTGGGCCGTCGATGCCTTCGTTCCCTATATGTCCTACCTCTTGAACTATGACCCCAAGTATGATAATCTGCCCGACTCGATGAAGCTTTGGATGCAACGCTATGAGCAGTACACCCGCGAAGATTTGGAGCATGTGGGATCGTATGCCGCCATCCAGCACTGGGAGTTGTGTGGTGACTACCATCTGCGATTGGGCGATTTTGACTCCGCCCACTATTACTACATGAAGCTCGACCATCCGTGGAACTATGTCCACTTGCAGGGCTACGAAAGGCTGATGAACCTCTACAACAAGTTTCCCGACCGCGACCCAGATTATGAACTGCGCGCCAAGTTCGACTCCAAATACGTTGAGGGCTATATGGACGTGAAGAAAGACCGCTTCCTGGAGAATGAGGACGAGTACCGCCAGCGCAACGTGCTCATCAATCACGAGCTGGAGCTGGAACATGAACGAACCTTGCTCGCTTGCGGACTATTGCTGCTATTAGCGGTCGTCGGTTTTTCGGCTTACTACCTCTACCAACTGCGGCGTGAACACCGCGAGACGCTGGAGCAGAACCGAGAGTATGCCGATATGCTCCGTTTGCTGAAGCAACAGGCACGCCCCAGCATCCTTGACACAGACATCGCCCGCCGCTTCCACGACCTCTCCTCACAGGATGCCCACCCGACGGCCGAGGAGTGGCAGGCCCTCCGCAGCGAGATTGACCGTCAGCATCCTCAGCTCTTCGCTACCCTCCTGCAACAATACGCTGAGCACCAGCCCGACCAAACGCTATCCGAACAGGAGCGCCACGTCGTCAGCCTCATAGTCATCAAGTGCAGCCCTTTGCAGATGTCGGTCCTCATGGTCTGCACCAAGAGCAACGTCAGCAACCTGCGCCGCCGCCTCTATACCAAGCTGACGGGCAAGGACGGTAGCGGCACCGACCTTGACAGATATATTACGGAACTGTGTAAGTAAGAATTCTGGAGGGAGCATCGCTGCGGCCTCCAGAATCGTCCCGGGTACTACTCGTTTTGTATATACTAACTTTACTTAAAGCTTTATGATATCTATTGAAACATCGTCTGCTTGATGAGCTGCTGGATGTCGGCAGGCGTGTCCTTCATCCGGCAGCAGTCGACGATGTACTTGCGCAGTTTTTCGGGTATCGCCTTCTGTTTCTTCCAGATGTCGTGGCGCTTCTTCCACGTGCCCTTGTAGGTGTTTTTGTCAGTCAGGATGACGGCGTCCTTGATAGGTTCGCGCCCCATCTCCATGTACCAGCCGTCCTTGAGGTAGTAGGTGCCGTACTCGTGAGGTATCACCACGCACTTACCCTCCTTGGTCAGGGCAATCTCGGCGCAGGCATACTCACCGTCGGCACCATAGTACTTGAACTGGATGTAACCGGTCTGCTTGCCGCACATTACTTTCTTCTCGCCCTCCCACTGCATCGACTCCATGAACCACACGCCGACGATTTCCTTATCGTCAACTTTCGCGTTGACTTTGTCTTTGTCCGTCACGACTCGGCCATTTCCGAGTGAACTCGGATGGCTCTCGCTGTTCCGTCCATTCTGAGCACTTGCCTGCAGCGCACTCATGAGTGCCACTGCCATTACTAACATTACCTTCTTCATAAGTTTTACGTTTTTTGTTTGGTTAGACATTTGTTGAATTGACGCTGCAAAGGTAAGCACTTTCTGCTCTTGCTCCAAGCATCTGAGTTTGCATCTGATTTGCATTCGCTTTGCAATTAGTTCAGGCACCGATGGAAAGAATGAATTCGTCCCACTCGCGGGCGCCGCCCTTCCGTCCGAACACCTTCTTGTAGAGTCGGCTGCGCACGGTGCTGATGGTACTCATGTCGCGTGCCAGCACGGCGGAGATGTCCTTCGGCGCGATGCGAAGTTTGATGAGCAGACACGTCTGGTATTCGAGTTCCGACATGCTATGCAGCCCGCGCAGCTGACTGATAAAGCCCGGATATACTTTCCTGATCTGGCCCTCTATCTCCTGCCAGTCATCATCCTTTAGCCGCTGCCCGGTAGCGATGCGGCGCTGCAATGCCTCGTAACGGTCGGAAGCGAAGTAGGCCGTCTCTACCGACTCAATAGCCTGTCTGACGGTTTGCGGACGTTCCTGCCACACCTCCTGAATCTGCTGAAGCTGGAGTTGCAGCTGCCTACGACGGCGGCGGGCGACGATATTGCTCGACGCAGCAAGGACGACGACAATCGCAATGGTTGCCATGAGCCACTGTATATAGTTAGCCTGCTGGCGCTCCTTAGCCGAGAACACGTAGCTTGGTCTTTCTTCTGAGTTGTCCCTTCTGGAGTCAGCCACGACAATGTTCCTGATTTCCGTGCCCCATTCCTCAGCAACGTAGTCGGCACGGCGATAGGTATAGAGCACGCCATTGCGCTGGATGACCATCGTCGAGTCGTCCTTAACGGTCAGCGGTCGCGGGTCGTCACCTTCTATATACACGTGTTCGCCGCCACCCTTGTCAATCAGGGTTATGGTGCGCTGCGAGCCGGGCCTTACCACCAGTCCTGACTCCGTCCTGGTCAGCCAGCACTGATACATCATGCTGTCGCCGTCGTAAAGCTGAAGGGCCGTTCCCTCCTGTTCTGACAGCGTATCATTAGGAAGTTCATACGGATATTCCACCAGCCGGAGCGTCCAGGCACCCTGAAGGAGGTACTGGTCGTCGGCGTTCTTATAGTTGCACCCAAGCACAAGGCACAAAGCCATCCATAATAGTATTTGTTTCATTGCTCTTGTTTTTGCATGCAAAGTTAAGCAATTCCCTGCACACAAGCAACGATTGTTGTTTGCATTCGGTTTGCAAATGGTTTGCATCTGAAGTTTTTTTGCATAGGTACGGTAGAAAGCCAAGGATTTTTTGTAATTTTGCAGCCGTTATGAATGACTGGTTATTGGCCGTACTACCCTTGCTCGCAGGCTGGCTGCTCGACCTCGCACTGGGCGACCCCCAGTGGCTGCCGCACCCCATCGTGTGGTTCGGCAAGGCCATTGCCTTCTGCGAGCGTCGCCTGAACAAGGGCAGCCACCGACGGGCGAAGGGCGCTGTCACGGCTGTTGCGCTGATTGCCGCCGTGTTCTTCGGCATCTGGCTCCTGCGACGTTTCATCCCCACAGAGGCGAGGCTTCTCCTCGACACGCTCATCGTCTTCTACTGCCTCGCCGGAACGACGCTCATCCGCGAAGTACGCGACGTATTCATTGCCCTCGACCGCTCACTCGACGAAGGACGGCGACAGGTGGCGCGCATCGTCGGGCGCGACACTTCCGAACTCTCTGCACAGGAAGTGCGGACGGCTGCCCTCGAGACGCTGGCCGAAAACCTCAGCGACGGCGTCATCGCCCCACTCTTCTGGCTGGCGCTGCTCGGTGTTCCGGGTATGCTGGCCTACAAGATGGTGAACACGCTCGACTCGATGATTGGCTACAAGACCGAACGCTACCGACAGTTCGGCTGCTGGGCAGCCCATATCGACGACATTGCCAACTACATTCCCGCCCGACTCACCGCCCTGCTGATGGTGGTGGCTGCGGGGAAACCGCAGCTCGCGACGTTCGTCTGGAAGAACGGCCGTAACCACGCCTCGCCCAACAGCGGCTACCCGGAAGCGGCACTGGCCGGAATACTCAACTGTCGCTTCGGCGGCCCGCACTACTACTTCGGTCAGCTCTTCCCGAAGCCCTACATCGGCACCAACGACCGTCCGCTGACAACTGACGATATGAAAACAGCCGTCCGCATAAACCGGACGGCTGAGGTGATGATGATGGTGCTGTTGGTTGCCCTCAGAAGTATTTGGTAATCTTCGCCGACGCGAAGTTGTTCATCTCGTTCATCATACGCACGGCAGAGTCGATGATGGGGAAGGCACAGAGGGCACCCGTGCCTTCGCCGAGGCGGAGGCCAAGACTGAGCAGGGGTTTGGCGTCTACAATATCAAGCATCCTCTTATGACCACTCTCGTCACCCTGATGGGTGAAGACCATATAATCCTGAGAGGCGGGATAAAGTCGGATGGCTGCGATGGCGCAGGCAGTCATAATAAAGCCGTCGACTAATATAATAAGGTGTTGTTCGGCAGCACGGAGCATGACCCCGATGGCTGCAATCATCTCGAAACCGCCGAAGTAGCGGAGGGGATCACCGTGATACCGCTCTACCGCACGAGAAAGTACATCGTATTTGTGCTGAATACCAGGCTTGTCAAGTCCTGCCCCTGCACCTATGCAGTCCTTCAGGGGAATATGGCCGAAGAGGTGCATCCAGATGCTGGAGGGCGAGGTGTTGCCGATGCCCATTTCGCCGATGCTCACAACGCGGCAGCCCTCGGCGGTACAGGCGTCGACTAAGTCGACGCCCACGAGCAAGGCGCGGTCGAACTCGACGTCGGTCATAGCGGGCTCGTAGAGGAAGTTGCGGGTGCCGCGGGCTATCTTGCGATCGATGATGCCGGGGACGCCCGTGAAGTCGTAATCGACACCCACATCGACGATGCGAAGCTTGAAGCCATGCTGACGACAGAACATGTTGACACCGCCGCCGCCACGGGTGAAGTTCAGCATCTGCTGCCACGTCACCTCACGCGGCGAGACGCTGACGCCTTCGCGCTCAATGCCGTGGTCGCCGCCGAGAAGCAAGTGACAAGGATGTGCCAACGACGGTTCCAGCGACTGCTGGATGAGGCACACCTGCATGGCCAGTTCTTCCAGGCGCCCTAACGAGCCTTTGGGCTTGTTCAGGTTGTCTATCTTGTTTTGTATCTCTGCCTGCAGTCGCTTGTCTGTAGGCTGTATGTCAAACTGTTTCATTTTACTTGATCTTTACCGCGATGCCACTCACCATCAGAATGACCTCGTCGGCCCTTTGTGCGATGTACTGGTTCATCCAGCCTTCCAGGTCGGTGAACTTGCGCTGGAGGGCATTGTCGCTGACGCCGCCCAGCCCAATCTCGTTGGTGACGAAAATATAGGTGGCATCGTGGGCTGTGAAGGCATCGAACTCGCGCCTGGCCGACTGGAGCGACTTCTCCACGTCGGAGTCGTTGGCGTAGAAGAAGTTCGTCAGCCAGAGCGTGACGCAGTCGATGACGACGACGCGGCCCGTCAGGTCATGACGGCTCAGCTCACGCTCCTCTTCGATGTTCGTCCACTGCAGTCCGCGCCGCTCCTGATGGCGGCGAACCCGCTGGCGGAATTCGTCGTCCCAGATGTGGGCCGTGGCAAGATAGACGGGATTCGGGCTGAGCGAGAGTGCCAGCTGTTCGGCTTGGGTGCTCTTGCCTGAGCGCTGGCCGCCGGTGATGAGTATGACGCGCTTCATAATTCGGGTATTGATATGTTCTGCGAACAGACGACGAGGATGACCGTCAGCTCAACAAGCAGACAGACCGCTCCGCAGCAGTCGCCGGTATACCCCCGGATTCTGCGCCAGATAAGCAGATAGAGGAAGTACATCACAATACAGGGAATGAAGAACAGCAGTTCCCAGGCGATGCCCGTCAGCCAGATAAAGCCCGCAATAGGCAGCAGACCCTGTACGGCCAGGCTGATGCCTGCCTTCACGTCAATCTTCCGATAGACCATCCTGGCCTTGGCTTCATCCTCACGTCGGGCGTAGGGCATCATCATCACCAGCTCTGAGGCAACCATCTTGGCAAAGGGGTCGGCGGCAAAAATGGTGACGGCGGCCACCGTCGGCGTCATCGAGCAGAGGGCTGCGGCGAGCAACAGGAAATAAATGACGAGACCGATGACACCATAGGTGCCGATGTGCGAGTCTTTCATAATGGCCAGAATCCGCTCACGGTCGTTGCCACCGCCAAAGCCGTCGAGGAAGTCGGCGAGCCCGTCTTCGTGAAGGGCGCCGGTAACAACCAGCCGCACGACGATGGCCGCCAGCACGGCAATTGGGTAAGGCATATACCGGCTGACGCCCCAGAGCGTCAGCGCCATCAGTCCACCCGTCAGCCAACCCACCAGCGGCCAGTGCTCGACGACCGTCTTAAAGCACTCCCTCGGCGGCTCATGGAGTCGCCAGAAAGGCAGCCGCGTGAAGAATATGAACGATGCCCATATCCGGTCATACCATCTTGTCTGATCAATGTCTGTCTGCATAATTATTGGATTTTGCTTGCAAAAGTACAAAAAATAATTGTAACTTTGCAAGCTGAAACGAAATAATGACCAAGAAGATGAAAAGAATAGCCTTTTACCTGCTCGTGGCCGCAGTCCTCGGCGCCTGTTCAGGAAAGAGCGCCAGACAGCAGACGTCTGGCGACGGGGCGACGGCCTACTCCGCCGTCAGCATCAGCGTCAAGTACGCCACAGGCTTCAGCGTGCGTGATTCCCTCGGCATGCGACTGGTCGATATTGGCAAGAAAGACCACTTCGCACTCGTCGGCACCGACGACGCCAGAGTGCCCGACGGCTACACGAAGGTGCGGGTGCCCATCAAGAGCACCATCTGCATGACCGCGCTTCAGCTGTCGAACTTCACCGTGCTCGCTGCCCACGACGTGGTGAAAGGCATCACGGGCACGAAGAACCTCTTCAACCAAGACATCCTCGAAAGAGTGAAGGACGGCCGCATCGTCAAGATCGGCATGGAGGGTGAGTTCGACACGGAGCTCATTCTCGCCGCCAACCCTGACGTCATCTTCATATCGCCCTCGAAGCGCGGCGGCTACGACGCCATCAGCGAGACGGGCATCACGCTCGTGCCCCACCTGGGCTATCAGGAGACCGACCCCTTGGGACAGGCCGAGTGGGTGAAACTGGTAGGAATGTTCATTGGCAGGGAGAAGGAGGCCAATACACTTTTCGATGGAATCGAAAAGCGCTACAACGGGCTGAAGGAGAAGACGCAGCATGTTGACCGGCGTCCGACGGTTTTCAGCGGCGAGATGCACTACGGCACGTGGCACGCCGTTGGCGGCAAGAACTACCTGGCACAGATTTTCCGCGACGCAGGTGCTGAGTACGTCATCAACGACGACGAGACGGCGGGCGAGAACCTGGAGTTTGAGAAGATGTATGCCCTGGCAGCCAATGCCGACTACTGGCGCATCCTCAACAGCTTCCCCGGCGAGTTCAGCTACGATGCGCTGAAAGCCTCGGAGCAGCGCAACGCCCTCTTCAAGGCCTTCAAGGAGCGGAAGGTCATCTACTGCAATATGCGCAAGCAGCCTTACTACGAGATAACGCCCGTGGAGCCCGACGTGCTGCTGAAGGACTTTGTCGCCATCTTCCACCCCGAACTGGTGGAGCCCGGCTACGAGGGGAAGTACTACAGACTTATGAGAAATGAGGAATGAGGAATGAGAAATGAGGAATGAGGAATGAGGAATGAGAGTTACTAAATTCTTTGTGTTGCTGGTGAGCATCGCCGTGCTGCTGGTGGTCAACCTGCTGCTGGGCACGGTAAGGATACCCATTGCTGAGATTCTGACCATCCTTACCGGTGGCGAGGCTGATGAAGTGGCGACGAACATCGTGCTGCAGTCACGCCTGCCGCAGGCTCTGACGGCCATTGTTGCAGGAGCCGGACTGGCGGTTAGCGGACTGCAGATGCAGACCGTCTTCCGCAATCCGCTGGCAGGACCCTCGGTGCTCGGCATCAGCAATGGCTCTGCCCTCGGCGTGGCCTTTGTCGTACTGCTCTCTGGCCGTCTGGGCGGAGTGGCCCTCAGCCGTCTGGGCTACTTAGGCGAAGCGGCCATGAGCGTGGCGGCCATTATCGGCGCCTTGGCCGTAATGCTGCTCATTCTCTGGGTGTCTGGCCGGGTGAAGGGTAACGTCACCTTATTGATAATAGGCGTGATGATTGGCTATCTGGCCAACGCCATCATCGGCGTGCTGAAATACCTGTCGCCTGAGGAGGACGTGAAGTCGTTCGTCGTCTGGGGCTTAGGCTCGTTCTCACGGGTGAGTGGCGACGAGATGCTGCTCTTTGTCTGTCTGATGTGCGTGCTGCTGCCCCTGGCCTGCCTTCTGGTGAAGCCCATGAACCTGATGCTGCTGGGCGAGCGGTATGCCGCCAACCTCGGCCTTAACATCCGCCGTGCGCGGATGCTGGTCATCATCTCCAGCGGCGTCCTGGTGGCTATCGTCACGGCCTATTGCGGTCCCATCATGTTCATCGGCCTGGCTGTGCCCCATCTGGCGCGGGCCGTCTTCCGCACGTCCGACCATCGCGTCCTGATGCCTGCCACGGCCCTCAGTGGAGCCGTCCTGGCGCTGCTCTGCAACTTTGTTGCCCGTATGCCGGGCTTCGAGGGTGCGCTGCCCGTCAATTCGGTGACGGCGCTTGTCGGCGCTCCCGTGATTGCGGCAGTACTCTTTGGCCGACGGAAGAGCGACATTGGCGAATAGCACGCTACAGTATCTGCATAATCTCACGCAAAGCCGCCACCGTATGCGTGGGAATTTCTGACGGCTGTACGTCCCATCTGTTGAAAAGAATGGTGTCCAATCCTACGTCGTGGGCTCCGATGATGTCGGTCTGGAGGTTGTCGCCTATCATTATGGTGGTGTCAACCGAGGCACCACTCTTGGCGAGAGCATAGTCGAAGAAGGCTTTCGAGGGTTTGTTGGCACCGGCATCTTCGCTGAGGATGATGGTGTCGAAGTAGTTGCGGAGGCCTGAGGCAGCCAGCTTCTTGTACTGCACCTCGTGGAAACCGTTACTCGTCATGTGCATCCGGTAGCCCCTGCCCTTCAGGTAGTCCATCAGCTCGTGAGCACCTTCGACGACGCCCGACTTCGTGGCGCAGAATTCAAGGAAACGGTCACTCATTTCCAGACAAAGCGCTTCAGTTATCTCCAGTCCCCTGCCCTCGCTGAGCGGACGGCGGAAGCGCTCCACTATCAGGTAGTCGCGCGTGATTTCGCCTCTCGAATAGCGCGTCCAGAGGTCGATGTTTGCCAGCCAATAAGCATCGTAGAATGTCTGTGGGTCAGGGAACCAGCGTTCAAGACTGAACGCTTCGAAAGTCTCTCGCAGGGCAATGACCGAGTTGCCGTGGGTGTCATAGAGCGTGTCGTCGAAGTCGACGAAAAGGTCCTTGTATTTCATGTCTGTCTACTGTTTATAGATTGTGCCATTGTCGTCAATCAGCAGGATGGTGAGTGTGCCGTTGGGTAAGAGAGGATTACAATAGGTTGAGCAATGGCGGATGATGGTGGCGGCAAATGCGTTCAGCTTGTCGGCAGGCAGTTTCTCCCACAGTTCACGTGCCAGCGTGATGTGGCTAAGGTCGATGTCGCAGCCGGCCTCGCTGAGCATCTGCCCGACGAATGCCTTGTTCATCACGGCCTTGCGGCTGTGGGTGTCCAGATGTCCCTCGGCTAACTTCACGGCCTTGCCCAGCATCACGCCGAGCGTAACCGATGTGAAACCGAGTTCGTGGGCCATCTTCAGCGTCTCGCCGATGTAGTTGCCGTACTCGACGAACGCCTGCTGGGGCAGGTCGGGATAGAGTGCCTTCACAAAGCGCTCACTCTTGCCGCCGCTGTTGATGACCACACGCTCAGAGCCCGAAGCCTTTGCCACCGTCATACATTTACGGATGGAGTCGATGAAGGCCTCCTCGCTGAAGGGCTTCACGATGCCACTGACACCAATGATGGAAATACCACCCTCGATGCCGAGACGGGGATTGAAGGTGCGGCGGGCAATCTCCTCGCCATGGGGGACGGAGAAGCCCACCCCCACCCCCTCCCCAAGGGAGGGGAGCTGAGAGTCCATAAGGAGCGGCATGAGGTTCTTCTCAATCATCTCGCGGGGACCACGGTTGATGGCCGGTTCGCCCGGCGCATAGTCGAAGCCGGGCAGCGTGAATCGGCCGACTCCCTCGCCCCCTTCGATGACTATAGCCCCCCCGGCCTTGGGGAGAGGACGGGGGTGGGCCCTCACCTCAATGCCGTTGGTCACGTCGGGATCGTCGCCAGCCTCCTTGATGCAGTAGGCGTAGCCCTCACCATAGCCTACAGCCACGCTGATGGTCTCGCCATTGGGCAGGATGACCGGCACTTCTTCGGGCGTTTCGCCATACAGCAACTGCCGCACGGCAGCCACCGCTGCCGCCGTAGCACAAGTGCCGGTGGTCAGTCCACTGTGCAGCGGAAAGAACTCGGGCAGCAGATGCTCTACGGCGCGACGGAGCCCGTAAGGGCCATTGACTGTGTGGAATGAGGCTGGCATGACGGGGTGCTTCAGCGCGATAATCTTCATGCCCAGCCGGCGTGCTTCATCCACCTTCTCCTGGAAGCCGCCCGTCAGTCCGCTTTCCTTCATCAGTATGGCGTCGGCCTTCACGCTGTCAGGATAGAAGCACAGCTGTCCGTCGGTGGCTCCCTGCTCATGGGCCAGTCGGATGCTGCTCTCACGGCGGAGGATGCGGTAGACAACACGGACTCCCTTCGCCTCAAGCGGCTTGAGGCGGCTGATGCTCTGAACACCAGTGGTGGCGAAAAGTGTAAAGCCCACCCCCAGCCCCTCCCGAGAGGAGGGGAGAAGGGAGGACAGTTCGCTATACTCATCAATCCACGTAATGTCAGGGTCGCGAGGCGGATAGATTCGCTCGTAGCGCACCACGGGAAGTCCCGCTTCGGCAATATTACCGTGCAACTGCGAGGCGAACGGATGGGCGGCATCGACAATCAGGCGGATGTCGTGCTCGCGACAGAACGCCACGATGGCGGCGCGGTCGAGTGCACCGTCTATGCGCTGCCCGTGCTGCATCGCGACCTCCTGTTCGCCCGTCTTCGTACTATAGTAGAAGGGCGAGCCAGCCTCCTCGAGCACCTCGACGGCCCTGCGGCCCTCTGTCGTTCCTCCGAATACCAGTATCATGAGGGGTCGCCTTGACGAAAGAGGTGGGTGAAGTATTTGGAATAGAGTTCGGAGAGCCCCTGACGGTTGTCGATAGCCTCGCCGACGACAATCATCGTGGTGAGCGTCAGGTTGTTGTCGTGAACAATCCTGGCAAGGTCTTTCAGCTGGCCGCGATAGATCTTCTGGTCGGGCCACGTCAGGTGGTAGCAGGCGGCGACGGGCGTATCCTCAGGGTACTCCGTCAGCAGTTCGCGCTGCACGTCGTCGACGATGGCCGCCGAGAGGAAGATGCACATCGTCGACTGGCTGTGGGCCAGCAGGTGGAGCTGCTCTTTCTCGGGCATGGGTGTCCGGCCTTCGCCACGTGTCAGGATGATTGTCTGACAGCGCTCAGGAATCGTGAACTGGCTCTGCAGTTCGGCGGCTGCGGCGAGGAACGACGAGATGCCCGGCGTGATATGGTAGTCCATGCCGTTCGCGTCGAAGAAGGCCATCTGCTCCTGAATGGCACCGAAGATGCAGGGGTCGCCTGTATGCAGACGGACGATGAAATGGCCGCGGTCGTAGTGCTCCTTCATCAGCTGGCACTGCTCCTCGAGGTTCATGTCGGCCGACGAGCGCACGACGGCTCCCGGCTTGTGGCAGTCGGTCAGCGACTTGGGCACCAGCGAACCGGCATATAATATAAGGTCGGCCTGCTCAAGCATCTTCCTGCCGCGCACGCTGATCAGGTCTGGGTCGCCAGGGCCCGCACCGACAATCTCGATATGCCCTTCCTGAGAGCGCAGATGCTTATGGTCGATGGCGAGGGCTGCCGTCCAGTTTTTACCCTTCACCTTGGGGATGATGAGCTTGCCATGGTTGGAGCCAAGGATGGCCGCTGCCTCGCAGACGCTGGGCGTGCCGACGTGCTTCTCGACGGTCTTACTCGGATTAGGCACCTCCACCTTTGCCAGTTCCTCTGCTGTAAAGAACACCACCTCCTCGTTGTATTCGTCTTCGAGCATCTCCACAAACTCCTCGTCCTGCTTCACGTCGATGGTGCAGTAGCGGTGGGCACAGGGCAGCACACCACGATGGGCAAAAGCCTCGTCTATCTCGTCGTAGATAAGCTCGTAGTCATCGGGGTGATGCGCCAGTCCGAAGCCTATCGTTCCCACCATCGGCACGAAGTGGAGTTCAAGCATGCCGTATGGAGCCCTGCGGTTGAAAGGCGAGACGATGATGAGCAGGCGGAACTTCCGGGGGGCGGC
>JAEEGK010013197.1_pt1 | contig 18658 bp, 7 predicted proteins | sample 8958771 | NCBI WGS metagenome assembly JAEEGK01 (sample SAMN16246547, study PRJNA631951) | gut metagenome | biome: gut microbiome; feature: rumen; material: SC-attached | host: Bos | place: Iran: Karaj | collected 2018-10
AAAAAAAAAAAAAAAAAAAAAAAAAAAAAAAAAAAAAAAAAAAAAAATAGAAATAAAAAAAAAGAAAAAAAGAAATAGAAAAAAAGAAAATAATAGCAAAAGAAATTTATAAAGATTATGAAAATATCATTTTGATTATTTAAAATATAAAAATAAATATATGAATTAAATTTTTAAATAAAATATTATATAAAGTATAAAATTAAATTAATACAATATTGAGTTTTATTATATTAAATTTATTAATTATTATATTAATTATAAAATATATTATAATAAGAAATATTTGCTTTATTTTCTATAATATAAATTTTAATATGAATCTTTAATAATGATTTTTTATTAGAAATTCTTTTCTAATAAATAAATGATTATATTCTTTATTACTCACATAATTATTAATTTATTATACAGGCATTGAATAAATAAAAAATTAAAAAAAAATTTATAATATTCAAAAATTAATGATGAAAAATAATAAAAAAGAAATTAAAAAAAAAAAAAACACATATGAATAAATAAAATAAAATATCTAATATTAATTTTGAAAAATAATAAAAGAAAAAAAAAATTAAAATAACAGATAAAATAAAATGTCAATGAACTTTTCAGCAAGACCAACATCCTACAGAACATCATATTACAATCCAATTCAGACAAAAACTTCAACAGAAAAAAAAGAAAGAAAATACATAATAACATACGATTCATCAAGTAGTGACGAATTTCAAAAAGAAAATTTATCAAATATCGAACAATACAATTTAAGACAAAAAAATGTAAAAGTAATACAAGGAACTCGTTATAAAAAAACAGAAGAAATTGCAAATGATCAATTATCTCGTTCTCAAAAAAGATTTCAAAAAACAATATATTCAAATTATACTCCTGAAAGATTAGATAATAATATATCAGAAGGAGTATTTTTCAAAGAGAAATATACTCCAATTGATTTTTCAAAAATGAGAATTTTTGCAAATCAAAATAGAAATTATGCAAAATTTTATTTTCCATTAAAAGAATTAAGTTATATTGAAAAAGAAATTATTCAAGATGCACCAATTAATTGGTTATTAGGAAAACCAGATGAATTTTATTATAGAAGTAGAACTCCTTATCCTAAATTTGAATATCAATATCAACCTAATTATAAAGTTACTAAAATTACTAAAACTTATTATAATCAACCAAAAAGATATTATTATGTAGAAGAACATAAAAATAATTATGTAAGACCTGGTAGATTTTCTTATCAAAATGAATTTGATAAAGCTGCTACTTTAATTTCTTCTCATTGGAAAGGCCATCGTTTGAGAGTTGAATTAAATGATTTTCTTAGGAAAAATTATGATTATAATAATGAACAAGATAATTTTGATGATGTTTATTATGAAAGTAATATTCCTAGAAATTATTATAATCAATTTAGTAAAAAAAAAAATTATAATGAAGGAATAAGTAATGATAATTTTAGGAAAAGTTATCTTTTTAAAAAAAAAATTTTGGATGAAAGAAATGAAAATTATAAGAAAAATATTCCTCAAAGAAATTCTTATAGAAATAGGAATAATTCAAATGAAATAATTGAAAAATATATAAATATTAATTCAAATGATAGTAATGAATATATAAATAATTCAAATGAAATTAATGAAAATTATAAAACTATAATTTCAAATGAGAGTAATGAATATAAATATATTAATTCAAAAGAAAGAAATAAAGTTCATCGTATTCCAAAAGAATATAATGATTATAGAAATATAAATAATTCTCATGATATAATTCAAAAATATAGAGCTATTATTTCAAAAGAATCTAATCTTAATAATTCTAATGAAAAATATGAAAATAAATTTAATATTAATATTTCATCAAATGATAAAATTGAAGATAATAAAAGAAAAAATAAACCAAATGAAAAAATTGATAATTTAAAAAGATATAATATAACAAAAGAAAAAGTTGAGAATAAAAGAAATATTTTTCCAAATGATAATTTGAAAAATATTAAACCAAATGAAAAAGTTAATAATTATAAAAATACAATTACTAAAGAAAGAGTTGATAATAAAGGTAATGTCGTTAAAGAAACGACAACGAAATCTATTATTACCAACTCTAAAAATAAAAATATAAAATCACCTAATAATAATCAATATTATGAAGAAGAAACAGAAGAAATTAAAACAACAAAAAAACCAATTTATAATATAGAAAAAACAGAAAGAAAAATAAAAGATAATAATAAAGAAATAATTGAAACTGAAGATATAGAAGTAACAATAAATCAAGAAGAAATACAAAAAAAGAAGATAATTCAAAATGTAAGAGGAGGAAATAATAAAAATTATAATACAAAAGAATTAGCAACTAAAAAATTAGCAAATACTTTGAATAAAAAAGTAATAGAAGAAGAAAATATTTTAATTGATAATTTAAATAAAAATAGAACTGAAAAAAGAATAGAAGATGGAATTAATAAAATATCAAATTATATGAGAAAAAGTTCAAATAAAGAAGTATTTGATAAAATAAATGGAGAAGATAAAGAAGATAAAAAAGAAGATAAAAATGAAATAAATTTAAAAGAAGGATTTAATAAATTACAAAATGTAATGGATAATACAAATAAAAATAAAGGTATGCAGTCATTGAAATCAAATCAAAGAAATGAAAAAGTAAAAGAAAATATTAATAAATTAAATAATATAATTACAGAAAAAGAAAAACAAAGTGGAATAAATGCATTAAAAGAAAATAAAAAAATTGAAGAAAAAAAAGAAAAATTAACTAATTTAAATAAAGTAATTGTTGAAAAAGAGAAAAAAACTGTTATTAAAACATTAAAAAACAATCAAGAAGATGAAATTAAAAAAGAAAAATTAGAAAATTTAGAGAAAATATTATCTGATAAAGAAAGAAAAATTGGAATGAATGCTTTGAAAGATAATCAAGAAAATGAAATTAAGAAAGAAAATATTGAAAATTTAAATAAGATATTAACAGAAAAAGAGAAACAAAAAGGATTTGATGCATTAAAGAATAAAAAAGAAGAAGAAATTAAAAAAGAAAAATTAAATAATTTAAATAAGGTAATAACAGAAAAAGAGAAACAAAAAGGTTTTGATGCAATAAAAAATAAAAAAGAAGAAGAAATTAAAATAGAAAAATTAAATAATTTAAATAAAGTATTAGCTGAAAAAGAAAAACAAATAGGATTTGATGCTTTGAAAGAAAATCAAGAAAATGAAATTAAAAAAGAAAATATTGAAAATTTAAATAAATTATTAACAGAAAAAGATAAACAAAAAGGTTTTGATGCATTAAAAAATAAAAAAGAAGATGAAATTAAAAAAGAGAAATTAAATAATTTAAATAAGGTAATAAATGATAAAGAGAAACAAAAAGGTTTTGAAGCAATAAAAAATAAAAAAGAAGATGAAATTAAAAAAGAAAAATTATCAAATTTAAATAAAGTAATTGTTGAAAAAGAAAAAAAAACTGTTATTACAACTTTAAAAAAAAATCAAAATGATGAAATTAAAAAAGAAAAATTAGAAAATTTAGATAAATTATTATCTGATAAAGAAAAACAAATTGGAATGAATGTTTTAAAAAATAATAAAGAAAATGAAATTAAAAAAGAAAAATTAGAAAATTTAGATAAATTATTATCTGATAAAGAAAAACAAATTGGAATGGATGCTTTAAAAAATAATCAAGAGAATGAAATTAAAAAAGAAAAAATAGAAAATTTAGATAAAATATTAACTGATAATCAAAAAAAAATTGGAATGGATGTTTTAAAGAATAATAAAGAAAAAGAAACTAATAAAGATGATTCAGATGAGGAAATAACAATTGCAAGAAGACAAACTTTAACAAATTTAATTATTAAAAAACAAACTTTACAACATGCATTTGATGATAATGATGATTATGATTATGAAAAAGAATTTTTAGAAATGGAGAATAATGCAAAAATAGGTAAATTCTTTGATAAAGCTAAAGAAAGATTAAGATATTATTTTAATATGTTTAGAAGAAAAACAGAAAATTATGTTGAAGATATTGAAGAAGAAATAATTGATGAAACACAAAATGATAAAAAAGAAGGATTAAATAAATTAAAAAATATAATGGATAATGTAGATAAAAATAAAGGAATGAAGGCTTTAAAAGATAATCAAAAGAATGAAAAAATAAAAGAAAATTTAAATAAATTTAATAAAATAATGGTTGATAAAGATAAACAAAAAGGAATTGATTCATTAAAAAAAAATCAAAATATTGAAATTAAAAAAGAGAAACTTAATAAATTAGAAGATATTTTACAACAAAAATCAAAATCAAAAGTAATGAATACATTAAAACAAAATAAAAAAGACAAAGAAATAAAAGAACAATTAACAAAATTAAATAACATAATAACAGAAAAAGAAAAAAATAAAGCAATGACTGCATTAAAACAAAAACAAAATGAAGAAAATATAAAAAATCAAATTATAATACTAAATAAAATAATAGAAGAAAAGCAAAAAGAAGAAGCATTAAATTCTTTAAAAAAAAATCAAGAAGATGAAAAAATAAAAGAACATTTATTAAAAATTTCAAATTTAATAACAGAAAAACAAAAAATAAAAGTAATGACTTCATTAAAACAAAAAGAACATGATGAAAAAGTTAAAAATCAATTAGAAAAATTAAATGAATTAATGGAGAAAAAAGAAAAAGAAATGGCATTAGAAATTTTAACTGCAAATAAATATGAAATAACATCATCAGAAGAATATTATAAAATAATGAGACAATTACTTTTTATAAAAATAATTGCACATGTTGGTTATCATTATTTATTTAGAAAATTATTATATTTCTTAAATAAATGGATAAAAAATGCTGGTATCAAAACTAATAAATAAAATATAAATTTTTCATTATCTTTCCTTTAACTATTAATTTAAAAAAAAAAAATACAATACATATTTTTTTTACTATTTTATATAAAAATGGAAAATATTAATTATAAAAATAAAAAAAAAAAAATAATCAATAAAAATAAACAAAATACCAAAAAAAGACAAAAAAAATGGATTCAAAAAATAAACTAAATGCAAAACTAATAAAAAAATATTGGAAAAACCAGCAACCAGCAAATTTATCAGAATTAATATCAAAAAACCAAAAATTTACAGATCCATATTTTCCTCCAAATATGAATTCAATAACATCCCGTGATTCCCAAGGTAACTTTATAGACAATCAACTAGGACCTCAAAATCTATCAGATATGGAAGAAGAGAATCCAGGTAGTTCAACTCGTTTAATATGGAAACGTTGTACAGACATTTTACCAGTATGGGAAGTTTTTGAAGGTAAAATAGAATTTAATGATGTAAATCAAGGAAATTTAGGAGATTGTTATTTTTTAAGTGCAATAACAGCACTAACAGAATTTCCATATTTAATAAGCGAAAAATTTAGAACTAAAAAATTTAATCAAGAAGGTTATTACGAAATGATATTTTTTATTGATGGTGAATGGCAAATTGTATTTGTTGATGATTATTTCCCTTATGATCCACAAAGTAAAAATTGGGCTTATGCTCTTCCACATAATAATGAATTATGGGCAATGTTACTTGAGAAAGCTTGGGCTAAATTAAATGGTGGTTATTCTAATGCAATTGGTGGTATTGTATCAGAACCTATTTCTTGTTTAACTGGTTTTCCTACACAATACATTGTTCATGATAATTATGAAAATGATGAATTATTTGAAATAATTGAAGAAGGTGATAAAGAAGGTACTATAATGAGTTCTGCTTCTAAAGTACAATCTACTATTGAAAGAAAAGGTTTAGTCACGGGACATGCTTATACTCTTATGAAAGCTAAAGCTTGGAGAGAAAGAAAAATTTATTTAATACAATTAAGGAATCCTTGGGGTGAAAAAGAATGGACTGGTGATTGGAGTGATAGAAGTAAAAAATGGACTGATGAATATAAAAAATTTTTTGGGTATGTTAATGCCAATGATGGTATTTTTTGGATTAATGTTGATGATTATATGAATAATTTTGATGCTACTTATATTTGTTATTTACTTTATGGTGCTGTTATTAAAAGTTATCATTTTGGATATTATAAATACTTTGAAAAACCTATTGTTTTTAATATTAAAATTTTAGAAAAGGCAAAAACTTCAATTTGTATTTTATTTAAAAATTGGAGATTTAATAGAGATATGCATGATGCAATTCATCCATTTAGTGTTGTATTAGCAAAATATTCTAATGAAAAACAAATAGAAAAAATTTTCTATAAATGGTCATCTACAGATGATATTGAATTAATTGAAACTTTAGAACCTGGTAATTATGCTTTATGGTGTTATGGTCCAATTGAAGGAGTTGTAAATGATAATAAATATAAATTTACTGTTCAAATGTCTTGTATTAAAAATTTTATTTGTGAATTTATTGGTTTAGATGATGACTTTTTCTTCATTCAACATGTTTTATTAGAAAATTATAAAATTACAGGAGCAAATAATTTAAACTCATCAAAAGATTATTTTTTAGGTAATGATAAGAATTTAAATAAAGCTGGATTGAATACATTATTAATATATAATAAATCAGATTCATGGTTAGAAATTGGAGCATCTCCAAAAGCAATTAAAAATGTTTTATTATTTCCTCCATATAAAGATATGATTAATATTAAAATTATGATTCCACCAAAACAAAAAGCTGCAATTATTGGAATGAGATTATCAAATAAAGGAACTTCATTTTCTTATACTTTCCAACTTCAAATGCATTCAAAAAATGATCCTATTCCTAAAGAATATACATTTGATGAATTTTTAAAAACTGATATTACTCCTTTAGTTAATATTTCAACAATTGGTTTTAATGAAATAACTTTTATTGATAGAGAAAAAGCAAAAGATGAAAACACTGATATTAAATCTAGTGTACTTTCACCTAAAAACTCAATTAGACAATCAACTTTAGAAACTATTACTTTAGATTCTTTAAAAAAAGAATATCCAAAAGAATTTGAAAAATTATCTTCTTTTAAAGAAAATGATGAAAAAGGAAAAAAATTAAATTGGGATAAAATAAAAGCTACTAATGGATTATATATTGGTCAAGTTGATAATGAATCAAAATTACAAGGATTAGGAATTTTTATTTGGACTAACGGAGAAAAATATATTGGTCATTTTAATAATGGATTAATGGAAGGTGAAGGATTAATATTAGATAAAGATAATAAATTATTATATGAAGGAGATTTTGAAAAAGATAAAAAAAATGGATTTGGAAAAGCATATCTTCCAAATAATGAATTTTACTCTGGTAATTTTGTGGATAATAATTTTGAAGGAAGAGGAATTTATCAATTTGAAAATGGAGATACTTGGGAAGGTCCTTTTAAGAATAATTGTAAAAATGGAATTGGTGTTTTAACAAAGAAATCTGATGGTAAGAAATATATTGTTATATTTGAAATGGATAATTTTATGGGAAAAACAAATTTAGAAGATAAAGAAAAAAAAGAACTTGAAGAAGCAAAAAAAGAAGTACAGAAAATTAAAGAAGATATGGAAAAAAAAAAAGGATTAACTCTTAATATAGGAAAATTTAAAAAATTTCTTTCAAATAATTTTGATAAATTATTAGATGATTATTATAAAAAAAAAAAAAATATTAAGAATTCAATATTAATTCAACCATCAGAAATTATAATTCAAGAATCACCAGAACAAAAAAAACATAGAATATTTTTAGAAAATATAGAAAAATATAAAAAACAAGAACCATTTATGATGGAACAATTTATAAATTTAAGAAAAATAAATAATTTCGAAGAAGATTTAGTATTAATTCAATTTAATAATGGAGCAAAATATTTAGGAGGATTAACAAATAAAAAAAAACAAGGACGTGGTGGTTTATTTGATGGTAATATTTATTATTTTGGTTATTTTAATCAAGATAAACCAGCAGGATACTTTTTAAAATATAATAAAGATAAAAAAATAATATTCCAAGGTTACTTAGATCAAAATTATCGTATAATAAAAGAAGGTAAAATGTATTTTCCAAATGGAGATAAATACATTGGTTCATTTTTAAATGATCAACTTCATGGTTGGGGAACATATTATTTTACAAGGGGGGACTCTTGGACTGGTACATTTTATTATGGAAAATTTCATGGTGTTGGAAAATATTTTTATGAAAATGGTTTAATAACAGAAATTATAACTTATAATCAAAATAAAGTAGTTTCTAGAACTAATTTACAAAGAGAAGATTATTCTTCACAAGGTGCTGAAAATTTCTTTAATAATGTTAAAAAATATTATCCAGGTGTATATGAACATTTACTAGTAATTCCTCCATATAGAGAAGCAACATCAAATTTACGTTGGGATGTTTATACATTTCAAGATGGAAATGTATACATTGGTCAATTTGGTAATAATAATGTTTTTTATGGAAGATGTTGTTTCATATATAAAAATGCACCAATTACATATTATGTAGGTTACATTAAAAATCAAGAATTTAATGGTCAAGGTGCATTTTATGATAAAGATTGGAATATTATTTATTATGGTAATTTCGAACATAATAAAAGAACTGGTTTTGGTATTGGAATACAAAATGATAAAAGTATTTATTATGGTGATTTTGGAAATGATATTCAAAATGGTGATGGTGTATATTATTTTCCAAATGGAAGTCGATTTGAAGGTCATTTTATTAATGGAGAAAAAAATGATAAAGGTTATTTAATTAATGAATCATATACAACTAAACAAGAAATAATATATAAGAATGGTAATGTTATTGAACAAGGTGATATTGAACAATGTAATAAAGGTTCATATCAGAAAAAAATACAAAAAGAATTTGAAGAATTATATAAAAAATATCCAAATTATGTTAAAATGTTTATGAAATTAAAACCAACAAAAGATAATTTAGTTTTAATAAGAGGAACTAAAGATGATATTAATGGATTATATATTGGAGAAATGAATTCAATTGGTTTTAAACATGGAAGAGGTGTTTTAATTGATCCACATGGTAAATCATTTTATGTAGGTTATTTTGATAATGATTTAAAAGAAGGACATGGAATAATTTATTATGAACAAAATAAACCAAAATATATTGGAAATTTTAAAAGAAATAAAATTTGTGGTAAAGGAAGATTTTATTATGTTAATGGGGAAAAATTAGAAGGTGATTTTAATGAAGTTGGTGAAGGATTAGGTGTTTATACTTTTGCAGATGGTGCTTCTTGGAAAGGTACTTTTTATGCTTGGACACTTCATGGAGAAGGAGAATATTTTTCTAAGGATGGTGTTAGTTATGGTATTAAAAAATATCATCTTAATAATTATATTGGTTAAAGAATTTGTTTTTGTTTTTTTTATTTTATTTTATTTTATTTTATAAAAAAAATATTTAAAAAGTGGAAAATTAATATTTAAAAATTATATTATAATTTATAAATAATTTATTTTTATTTTTTTATTTTTTCATTTTTTTTTTTTTTAATCTTCATCAATTAAATTTTCTTTATTATTAATATCGAGATTAGAATCATTTATATCTTTATTACTATCATCTTCATCATTTTCTTCTTCTTCATTTTCATTTTCTTCATTTTCATTTTCTTTTTCTTCATTTTCTTTTTTATTTGGAATTATACTTTCATTATCTTTTTTTTCAATTGTAAATTTTTGAATTAATTCTCCTTTTTTTATTCTAGATTTAATTTCATTTATTCTATCTTTTAATCTTTGATTTTCTCCTATTTTTTGTTTATAAACTAAACTAAGATTTTTAAGATGTTCATTTATAATTTTAATTTCATTATTACATTCATTACCAAGTCTTTTTAATTTAGATAAATCTTCATTTAATTTTCCAGTTTTAATATTTTGTTCTTTCATTTTTAAATTAGATTTATCAATTTTATGTTTATTTTCTTTAATTTCTTGTTTAACATTAGAATTACCATATAAAATTTGTTCTTCAATTTCTTGTTTTTGCATTTCAACATTATCATATCTTTGTTGATAAATTTCTAAAAAATCATTTGGAATTAATTTTGATAAAATTTCAACTTCTTTAGGAGAAAATAAACCAAATTTACTTCTTTCGTCTTGAATTTTATTTTCAAAAATTTGTTTTGCGGTTCTATTTGAAATACTCTTTAAATATTTTTTATGTGCAATTTCTAATTCTTTCCAAATTGGTGTTGTTGTTTTTTGTAAAGTTGGTTCTTTTTTTTTTAATTTTTTACCTGGACTTTGTATTTCTGTTCTATTTAATATTCTTGATTTTTTATTTATATCATCTATATTTAAGTCATCTGAATATTTATTTTCATCATTTTTTCTTTGTTCATTCATATTTAATTTTTTTTTTTCAAATTCTAATTCATTTCTTATTATATTTAATTTATTTTGTAATTTTTGCTTTTTTTTTTCACAAAATTTATGTTCTTTCATAAAAGTTTTATCATCTTTTATTTCTTTTTCTAAATTTTCTCTTTCTAAATTTAAACTTTGAAGTTTTAAATTTAAATTATATTGTTTATTTTCATTATTATTTTTTAATAATTTTTCTAAATTATCTTTTTCTTTTTTATATATTTCAATATTTCTTGTTGTTATTATTATTTCTTTTTCACTTACTTTAATATCTTTATTTAATCTTTCTTCTGTTTTTAATAATTCATTTTCTTTTAATTTTATTATTCTTATTATTTTCATTTTATCATCTACTTCATCTTTTATATTTCTTAATTCATTATATAATATTTTATTATCATCTGCTAATTTTTTTATATCAATATCTTTTTCTTTTAGTTCTTCATTTATTTCATTTATTTCTTCAGTTGACGAATTTTTTTCTATTATTATTTGTTTTTCTATTGAATTTAACTTATTTGTATATTCAGACGTTTTTTCTTTTAATCTTTCTAATTTTGAGATTATTTTATCATTTGTTTTTGGTCTTTCTATTTCTACAATTTTTTCTTGTTTTACTTCTTCTTCAATTGGATCATTTGTTGATATTTGTTTATTTACTGTTGGTTTATTCTTTATTTTATTATTTCCTCTTGTTGAAATTATTACAGTTTCTGAATTCATTGTTTTAAAAATTGATAATTAAAAATAATTAATAATAATTAAACAATAATTAAAAAAATTGATATTAATTAATAATAAAAATCTATTAAAAATAGTAATGAATAGAAATAATTTTTCTAGAAATAAAAAAAATGAAAATAATAAAAAACCAGTTTCATTTTTATTTACAACACATAAAGAAAATGCAAAAAGAAGTCGAAATAAAATATTAATAGATTCAAATAAAGAAACAATTGATACAGATTATAATATTAAAAAAACAACAATTGACTCAGTTTCACCATTTAAAACAATTTCAAATAATCAAAGTTATACATTATCAAATATTAATTCAAATAAAACATTAAATAAAAGTAAAAAGAAAAAAATAGAAAAGAAAAAATTTGCAAAAAAAATAATAGATTTAGTTAATGAAATGAGTAGAAGAAAAGAAAAATCTGATAATTTTATAGAAGGAACTAATAAAATTCCAAATTTAAAACATACAAAAATTGAAAGTTATGATAATAGAAGATTTAAATTAAAAACCAGTAGTGGATATAGAAACACACAAAATATTTTTTTTCAAAAAGAAGATATAATAAAAAATACATTAAAAGAAAATATAAAATTTCAAAATCAACCAACAAGTAATTTAGAATTAAATAATATATTAATAAATGGTTTTGGATTAAATGGTTCAATTAATCCATCATCAGTTAATTTTTCTAAGAAATTATCAAAAATAAGTGAAAAATATTTTAATATATTAGAATCAATGAAAAGAAAAAGAACAAAAATTCAATTAGAAAATTTTGAAAAAATAAAACAAGCATTAGATAAAGAATCAAATATAAAAAAATCAAAAGAAATACAAATATTAACAAATATGTATAAAGATGATAAATGGGTTAAAAAATTTTTTCAATCACAATATAATAATGATAAGATTTCAAATTCAGATTTTGATAATTTTAAAAATAATGAAATAATAAAATTAAAAAAGAAATTTAAAGATAATTCTGAAAAATTTGCAGATTTAATTTGTAAAATGGATTCACAACCTTATGAAGAAAAAAATGAGGATGAAAAAAATTTTGATAGTTCAAAAGAACCAATCAGTTTTAAAAATTTACAAAGAATAGTTAGATTAAAAGGAATAAGAAAAACTGGAAAAGATTATGAAAATAATGATTTTGGTTTAGAAATAAATGATAAATTAAAACAAGAAGTAGATGAAAATGAAGATTTTTTAACATTAACTATTGAACAATTAGGTCCTCCTAAATTTATTAAAACTGTTTTTAAAAGTACTACTCTGAGGAAATATCAAATTGTTTCTGGGACTTTATTTGGTTCTTAAAATTTAATTTTATTTTATTTTATTTTATTTTTTTTTTGTAATATTTTTTATTTTTTGTAATATATTATAATATAATTTATTGATACAAATAATTAATTTTTTGAATTTTTATTTTATTTTTTTTTTTTTATGATTGATTTGCTTTTATCATTTTTTTCATATAATTTAATTGTTGTTCTTTATTTTTTCCTATTTTTTCTTCTATTTTTAATAAATTATCTTTATACATTTTTTCATTTGAATTATATTTTATTAAATTTTCAAGTATTTTTTTACTCATTTCATATTCACCTCTTTCATAATAAATTAAATATTGATAATATTCAACTTTTTCATCTTTAAGATATAATTTCAAAAATTCATTTATATATTTTAAACATTGATCTTTTCTTCCCATTTTATATAAAAAAATAACTAAATTTGACATTATTTTCCTTATAACATCATCAATTTCTTTATTATAAGATTTTGTTGTAGTAACATCTTCAATTTCTTTAAAAACTTGATCATTATATGCAATATGATTTCTATTATCTAAATTGACATATTTAATATAAATATCTGCAATTTTTTTATTTATTTTTTTTGATTTATGTATCATTCCTTTTTTATAAAAATCATTTGAAATATTTTTATAATATAATAATTTTTCAGCTTTATTTTCAATTAATTTATTATGTAAAACAAATAAATTTTCTTCAAAATTAATAAGACAACAAGTAAATTGAATATTAATTGATTTTTCTTTTTCAAAATTAAAATATTCATCAAAACATTTTCTATCTTTACCTAATTGAAAATAATTATCTTCATAATTATCTTTTTCAACAGTAAAACTAATAGTCATTAAATTTAAAGGCTTCATTCCAATTAAAATATCTCTTCTAAATAAATTTGGAAAATTCATTTCTAAAGGATCATAAATTGGAAAATCATAATTATTATTTTTTATTTCTTCATCAATCATAAATTGAATTTGTTGTTCATAAAAAGGTAATTTTTTAATTTTATGTTTTAAATCTTTAATTTGTTTAATAAAATCTTCTTTACTTTTATTAAAATCAGAATAAATAATTTTATTATTTTTTCCAATTGATAATTCACTTGCAAGCATTATTAATGAATCTTTTAAAGGAGAAAGATTTCCAATTCCATTTATAATTTGTAATTTAGAATATTCTTTTTCTTTATAATAAAAATGTGATAAATTATTTTTAAATTTAATTAATTCAATTTCATATTGTATTCTTCCTTTAAATAAATCTTCAATATTAATTCCTTTATTATTTATTTCTTTAATTAAAATATTATTTTTATTTTTATTATCAAGACATGATTCTTTGAATAAATCTTTTCTAACATCAACAATACATTTTTCACCTTTTTTCATTGATTTAATTATAATCATTTCTAAATCAGAAAAATTAATTTCATTACATAAAGTTTTAATATTTTCAATTTCAATAATTTTTTTTAAACAATGATATAAAGATAAATTTAAAATTATTTCAGAATCTTTATCAGGTCTACTTGTTCCTTTAATACAATTAGAATGAATTAATATTCTTTTTAATAATTCTCTTTTTCCAGTTAAATCATATAATTTTGTAAAATTAATTAATTCAATTTCATAAATTAAAGTATTCTCACTCATTTTTTTTAATAAACTTTCTAAATTTTCTCCTTCTTTTAAAATAATTTTATTAGTTTCAATATATCGATTCATTTTATCAAAAGTAACTTTTCTAAAACCATATTTTGGTTCTAAAGTAATAATAGACATTTCACCTTTTCTCATAAAAGTAATTGCTTTAACAATTCCATAAGGTAAAATAATTTTATTTAAATAATCACTTATTTCATTTTTTTCAATAATAGGATTTTCTTTATTATCTTTAAAATAAACTTTATAATTAATTTTAATAAAATCTAACTTTGATGGTTTATCAAAACCTCTTCCTGGAATTTTTATCCTTTTAACAACATGATTTAATAAAACTTTATCAACTTGATTTATTTGATCTTGTGGTGCTTCAATGTCACTATCAAAGTCTGCTTGTTCTGAAACAATTGAATTAATACTTATTCTATCTCCATCATCATTATTATCATTTTCATTTATTGAATTATTATCCATTATCATTTTTTTTTAAATGTTATTTTTTTTTTAATTTTAGTTTATTTTTTTTATTTTATTTAATGATTTAATTTTTTTTAATTTTTTTTTAATTTACTTTTATAAAAATTATTATGAGTGATAATGAAATTAACGAAGAAAATGAACAAAATGAAAATGAAGATGAAGAAAATGAATATGAAGAAAATGAAAATGATGAAAGTGATTCTAAAAATCCAGTTATTACTTTAGCAATTGATATTGGAAATGGAAAAGTAGAACAATTAAAATTATTTTCTTTAGAAAATACTAAAAAAGATATATATGATTTTTGTATGAATCATAAATTAGATTATGATACAATGGATGATATAAATAATCAAGTTGAAGATTTAATTAAGGAAAAATTAAATGAATTAGATAATGAAGAAGAAGAAGAAGAAGAAGAAGAAAAAGAGAAAAAAAATGAAAAATTTAAAAAAGAAATATCAGAGATTAAAAATAAAAAAGTTAATAAAACACATTCTTTAAATAGAATATCAAGTAATATAAAAAAAAAAGAAACAAATTTAAATTTAAATAATCAAAATAATTCTGTTAGTTTATTTCAATATCAATTAAATGATAATTTACATAAAAAACATAAAATAAAAAATAAAAGTCAATTTTCAACTTTTAATAATATAACAAGTAATTCTAATTCAATAAAAAAAAATAATACTAATAATAATAATAGTAGTAAAATTAATAATAATAATAGTAAAATTAAAAAAAATAATAGTAAAATTAATAAATATCAAAAAGAAAGTTCAATTACAACAAATTTTTTAAAAAATTTTCATACTGAACAAAGACCTTATATTCATAATAATAATGGTCAAAGTAAAATTGAGCCTTCTCATATTTTAGAAAATGATATTATTAAAACAAATGATAATAAATATTATTTATCTAATAAATCTCCAAATAATAATAAAAATAAAAAAAATAAAGTAAGAAGAAATATTGCTAAATTTTTATTTAAAAATGATCAAAAAGTGATTAAACCTGTTTTTAATTATAGAAATGTATATGATAAAAATTTAGAATATAAAGAAAAAGGAAAAAAAAAATTAGAAAAATTAAGAAATAATATTAAAGAAGATGAAGATGAATTATTACCATTTAAGCCCCAAATTAATAAAATTAGTTATGAAGCATTTTTAAAAAGAAAAGGAAATGAATTTGATAATTCTAAAATAATAAAAAATTATAAAAATTATCAAGAACAAAAAATAAAAGAATTGTTTATTAAAAGATTAGAAACAGATCCAAATGAAAAACAATATACTTTTCAACCAAAAATAAATACAAATTATAAATTTAAAAATAAAAATGATGAAAAGAATTCATATTTAATTGAAAGATATGAAAAATTATATGAATATAATAATTTATATAAAGAAAAAAGAAATAATTTAGAAAAAGAATTAGAAAATAAATATTCATTTAAACCAAGATTAAATGATAATAGTGAAATTAAAGAAAGTTTTATTGAAAGACTTCAACAATATGAAAATCAATCAAAAGAACATTTAAATAAAATAAAACAAAATATAGAAGATGAAATAAATGAATTAAGAAAACCAGATTTATATAATAATATTCGTGCTATAAATATTGAAAAAGTTAATTCAAAAAATGATCCTTATACTAATTTATATATTTATAATGATTTATATAAAGAAAATAAAAAAGAATTAGAAAAAAAAGTTTATGAAAATTATTTTTCAAATCCACAAATAAATGAATCATCTAAAAATATATTTTTATATAATAAAGAAAAATCTTTTAAAAAAATATTTAAATCACTTGATGGAGATGGTGATGGAATAATAAAATGTACTGCAATAAATAAAGATAAATTACCAAATAATATTTTAGAAATTTTAACACCTATTTTTAAAGAAATAAAAGAAGATAATGAGTCTTTAAATGAAAAAGAATTTATTTCTGTTTGTAATCAATTATATAAAATTTTGCCTTATGAAAAAAGAAAAATAATTGCATATTTTTGTAAAGAGAATAAAAAAGTTGATTTTAAAAGAAAACATACTCCTTTTTATCCTTTTAAACCAAAAATTAATAAAAATTCAGAAAGAATTTATAATTCAAATAATTATTCTTTAAGAGATACTTCTAATACATCTTTATCAAATAGAAAAGTGAATTATACATGGAGGAATTATAAAATGGATGAAAATACTTTTTTTAATTATTAAAAAATTAATTTTTTTTATAAATTTAAATTCTTAATTTATTTAACGAGATAAATATAAAAAATTTCATTCATTAAAAAAACTAATTCTGTTTTAGGAATAATTATGAATTTCAAATATAAAATATATTTTAAATATTTTATTATTTATATCAGAATTTAGATAATTATTGTATATTTAAAATAAATTTGTTATAAAATATTCTTTTTTTCATTAAATATTACTAAATATATTAATTTAACTAATTATTTTTTAAATAATTAATTTAATTTAACTAATTATTTTTTTAATAATTAATATTTAAAAAGAGTTAGTCAGTGAAAAAAAGAGTTAAGAAGAAAAAAGAAAAAGAGCTAAGGATATAATATAAAAAGCAATTGTTAATTATGTTAAATAATAATTTAATGAATAATTATCCTGATCCAAACTCAATTGTTGATTCATTGAAAGTTAGAGACATTAATTCTAGTTTTGATGCTCGAAAAGTTATGTATGAAAATATTTTTGGTGGAGATTATAGAGGAACACCTGATCAAAATGTAAGATTTAATAGTTTTGTCAAAGATTTTTGGTGAGTCATCATGGTGAAATATTTAATAGAATTAATTTTTAACCTTAAAATATTTAAATATTAAGAAAAAATAAACTTTAAATTTTACCATAAAATTTTTTTAATAAAAATTTGTAATTAAATTTGATAGAATATATCAAATAAGGATTATAATTGTATATGAAACAATACATTATTACTATTTTTTAATTATAATAATTATAAAATCTTTATATATCATTTATTTAACCTAATATATTTTATAACTTCATCTAAACTTTATGATTAAAAAATAAAAGATAAAGAATTAAAAACAAGTTTCAAAATTACTTGATAAGGTAATAATACAAAAAAAAAAAATAATCATAATAATAAATCGAATATTATTTTAATAATGTATATTAACAAAATAATTAGGGAAAATGAAAATGATTTTTAATTATTATATAAAAAAATTAATTTAAATTTTTCAATGATATAGTTATAAAGGAAAACAAATATTAACTATAAATAGTTTTTTATTAATAGTAAAAGAAAAGAAATAAATAAAATTTCCAAACTCTATTGAATTCATTTAATTTTTGACTTATTAAATAAATATTTAAATTAATTAATGGATTGGAATTTTAATTGTGATAAATCCCTACCTTTTATGAATTTATTAATTTTTTGTATTTTTTTAAACATCAAAATTCTGAAAATTATTCATCATCTTTATTCATTTAACTAAAAAGAACTGAGGATTATTTTAAATCCCTTTAAATTTTAAAATATTTATTCATAATATTTTTCCTTTTATAATCTTCATATATTTATTTAATTTTTTTGAAAGAAATTTGTTTTGTCGAATGAAAAACAAAAAATTTGAATTTTAATAATAAATAATATAAACTTTTTTAATTTAATATAAAATTTATAACTTAAGATTTCTTAACATTTTTGAGTATAATTCAATATAAAATTTGTGAAAATTTTGAATTAAAAAGATTGATTAAATGATTTGATTAAAGTTAATATATTTAAATATGGTAATTCTTTATACATTTAATATTTTTAATAAATACATTTAAAATATTTAAAATATAAGGCAATACGTAATTTTCAAATAAAATTATTTTGATTTGAGAAAAGATAATTTAGTTTATTAGAAAAATAAAATCAATTAAATATTTATTATAAATACATTTACATTTACTAT
>JAEEGK010013199.1_pt1 | contig 18655 bp, 13 predicted proteins | sample 8958771 | NCBI WGS metagenome assembly JAEEGK01 (sample SAMN16246547, study PRJNA631951) | gut metagenome | biome: gut microbiome; feature: rumen; material: SC-attached | host: Bos | place: Iran: Karaj | collected 2018-10
CACCTGTTCGCCCTAGCGACCACGAGGGCCATCCCCGCCCCGTGAGCGACGACCCCCCCGAAAAGCATCTTGACGTCGTTCGCGCCGAAGCCTTCCTCCATAACGACGGCGATCGGCTCCTTGTTTTCCGCCGCGATCCTCTTTGACAGCACGAGCGTCCTCGCCTTCAATTCGCGCTTTAACGAAGCGAGCTCGTCCGACTGCTTCCTTACGGCGGAGGGAAGCTCGTCCCAGCTCGTGGAATAGCTCCTCGCAAGCCCCGTCATGGCGCGGGTCAGGGCGTTCGCCTCGTTTACGGCGCGTCCCCCGCAGGAGAACCACAGCCTTACGCCGCCCTTGTATTTCTGGGAATCGCCTATCCTTATGTAGCCGACCTCGCCCGATGAAAAGCAGTGCGTGCCGCAGCAGGTGCAGGAATCGACGTCGCCGCCGCCAATGTAGACGACCCTTATATCGTCCGATTTAACGTCGGATTTTTTCCTTATCTCGATCTTCGACAGCGCCTCATGATCCATATGCGCTTCCGTAACGGGCAGATCCCGCCTCACGGCGGCGTTCGCCTCCCTTTCGAGCAGGGCGAGCGCGTCCTCGTCAAGGAATTTATCGAGGTCTATCGTGCAGTAGTCCTCCGCCATGTGGAAGCCCACGTTGCGCGCGCCGAAGAGCTTGTAAGCGAGCCCGGAAAGGATATGCTCGCCGGTGTGCTGACAGGTGTGGTCGAGCCGGCGCTCAAGATCGAGCTTTATAACGCACTCCGCGCCCGGCTCCAGGGGATTGTCCGCGACGTGATACACCTCGCCGTCCTTCTCGAAGGCGTCGAGGATATTGACTTTGCCCGCCGTGCCGCGGTCCGCGGGCTGACCGCCGCCCTCCGGGAAAATGATCGTGCGGTCGAAAACCACGGCGAAGCCCCGATCCGTTTTTTCACAGGAAACGACGCGGGCGCTCAGCTCGGTGATAACGGGGTGTTCGTAATAAAGTCGTTCGGTCATAAAGGCTCCTTTTGTCAGTTGATCCTGATTATGAATATCATGGGCGTAAGCCCGCCCGCCTCGGTGCGCTGCTGGGAAAGCAGCGTAAGGCGGGAGCCCTGCTCCCTGATAAGGCGCTTCAAAAGGGTGAATTCCATCGTGTAAAGCACCGCTACGCCGCCCTTCTTCACAAGCTGGGGCAGCTTTTCGAGCAGCCCCTTATACAGGCTCTCGCAGGAGGAATGCGTCCCCACGCGGTTGCCGAAGGGCAGGTTCGAGATAAGCTCGTCGTACGGCCTATGGCACTCGAACCGCAGTATGTCGTTCACGGTGTATTTGGCGTTAACGCCCGAAAGCGCGGTGTTTCTCCTTGCAATGTCTATCGCGCGGTGGGCGATATCCACGCCCGTCAGCGAGGCGCAGGGGGAGAGCCTGCCCCTTTCGATAAGGAACGTGCCGCTGCCGCAGCAGGGGTCGATGACGCGCGCGTTAACGGAAAGATGATCCCGCGCAAAACGCAGCACCGCCGCCGCGACGCATGGATTCATGGAGGCGGGTATCGACTCGGCTCGGTAATCGAAACGGGCGTCTTTATAGGTGTAAAGCTTTGCAAAAAGCCGGACGGTCCTGTCGTTTCCCTCGACGCGCAGTTCTATCTCGTAATCGGAGGGCGCGTTGACGAGCGAAGCGTTCTCACACGCCGCGGCGATCTCCCTTACGAGCGTCACGCGGTCGGCGCCGGCGGGAAGGCTCGCCTTAAGCTCCACGCGGAAGCGGTACGGCGCTTCCCCCGTGTGGCAGGAGCGCATCAGCTCCTCCATGAAGGGGGATGCCTTTTTGGCTATCGCCGCGGGATCGGGCGAGACCTGACCGATGGGGAAGAGCGCCTCCGAAAAACAGCGCGCCTCGTAAAGCGCGTCCATATCGGAAACGAGAGTCTTCAAACTGTCGTGCCGCGTGTCGGAAACGGTGAAGCCGAGCTCCTCGAGCTCCTCCGCAAGCTGGTGCGTAAGCAGATCGGGCGCGCGAAGCTCCATCTCCATGGGGCGGGGGAGCCCGCTGAAAACGTGCTCCGTCTTCGGCGCGAAGGAGCGGAGCGCGGTCTTGTGCGCCTCCGTTTCCTCAAGGAAATGCTTCCTCTCCGTTTCGTCCGCCGCGGGAGCGACCTTGTAGGCTTTAAGGAAGCGTTCCGCCTCCTCCCCGCCGATGCTCCCGAGGGCGAGCAGCATGCTCGGACGGACGAAGCGCTGATCCTCTCTGCCGAGCGCTTCTATAATGAGCTTATCGGCGTCGGCGGCGCGAAGAGCGCCGAGCAGCCTCGCGGCGTTGCGGCGGAGCTTTGCGCTCTCCGAAGAAAGGGCGCTTTTCGCCGCGTCGGTCAGGGCGGCGTTTTCGCTCATCTTTATCAAAAGCTGTTTTTTGTTCGCAAGCCTTATGAGCAGCGCGGACGCGGCGCCGTTTTCGATGAACATTTCCGCCGCGGTATCGCAGAGCGCGGGCAGGTCGACGTTCATGGAGCAGAGCTTTTCGGCTCCGTTCGGCTCCTGAAGGCGGGCGGCGATCTCTTCTTTCGTAAGCTTTTTCATTTATTTCCTTTCGGCGGCCTTGAAAATCTCGGCAAGCACTTCTTCGGTGCCGTCCGCAAGGGGATCGGCAAGCATCCTTTCGCGCATATCGGCGCGCTTCGAGTAAAGCTCCCCGACCATGGAAACGAGCCTTTCGGGGGTGATGTCCTTCTGGTCGAGCTTGAGCGCATAGCCCTTTTTCTGCACGTAATCGGCGTTAAGTATCTGGTCGCCGCGGCTCGCCTCAAGGGGAAGCGGTATCAGCAGCGCCGGTATGCCGAGCGACATGAACTCGAACACGGCGTTCGCGCCCGCGCGGGAGATCACGACGCTCGTCGCGGCGAGCATATCGGGAAGCTCCTCCCGAACGTACTCGAACTGGCGGTAGCCCGGGCAGGCGGCGCTTTCGTCGACCTTGCCCCGACCGCACAGATGCACTATATCAAAGCGCTTCGTAAGCTCGGGAAGCGCTTTCCTTACGCCCTCGTTCACGCTTGCGGCGCCGAGGCTTCCGCCCATAACCATCAGCACGGGCTTTTCGCCGGTGAAGCCCATCGCCTTGAGGCCCTTTTCGCGCTCGCCCGAATAGAGCTCCGGACGGATGGGCGTGCCGGTATGCACCATCTTTTTGGCGATCTTCTTATCGGAAAGCCCTATCGTATCGGCGAATGTCACGCAGACGGTGTCGGCGTATTTCGCCGCGATCTTGTTGGCAAGACCCGGGGTATAGTCCGATTCGTGGCAGACTACGGGGCATTTCCCCGCGGCGGCCATAACGACGGGCACGCTGACGAAGCCGCCCTTCGAGAATACGACGTCCGGCTTGAGCTCCTTAACGAGCGCGCGCGCCTGGCGGACGCCCTTCAATACCTTGAACGGGCTTGCGAGGTTCTTGACGGATAAATACCTCCTCAGCTTGCCCGATTCGATCGGGTGGAACGTGACGCCCGGCACGGCGGTGATGAGCCCGTATTCTATGCCGTCCTTAAGACCGGCGTAATGTATCTCGTACCCGGCTTCCTTCAGCCCCTTTATCAAAGCGATATTCGGCGTAACGTGCCCCGCGGAGCCGCCGCCCGTCATCAAGATCCTTTTCATATCGTTCACCGACCTTTTTCAAAAGGCCCCTTTCACGCTTATTTGAACCTCCGCACGGCGCGTTCTGCGCGGGCGGTCTCCAATAAAAGACTATTCCGCCGACAAAAAACGCGCCACGGTCATAACCATATTATTTTACACCATTATCCCGTTGAGGTAAAGTGCGATTTTTCTGCGGATATGCAGTATATATAGCTTCATGCCTCTTGAAAAAAGAACGGATACATATTATAATTAAAGCCTGTTCCAAAAAGGTATTACCTAATCGCGGAAAGGGACCCCGTCCGGAGACGGGGCGCGGTGAATGATATGAGCATACATGAAGAATGCGGCGTGTTCGGCGTGATCTCGCCGGAGGTGACGGACGTCGCCGGCATTTCGTACTACGGGCTTTACGCCCTTCAGCACAGGGGGCAGGAGAGCTGCGGCATCGTCGTCAACGACGACGGTGTGTTCGCTTCGCATAAGGATCTCGGTCTTTTGAGCGAGGTCTTCTCCGGGGACGTTCTTTCGCGTCTGCCCAAGGGAAAGATGGCGGTCGGTCACGTGCGCTACGGCACCACCGGCGGCAACAACAGGAACAACTGCCAGCCCATTGAGGTCAATCATCAGAAGGGGCGCATGGCGCTCGCCCACAACGGCAATCTCTCCAACGCGGCGGAGCTGAGGAACAAGCTCGAGCTTTCCGGCGCGATATTCCATACCACCAGCGATACCGAGACCATCGCCTACATAATCACCAAGGAAAGGCTCTCCGCCCCCTCGATCGAGGCGGCGCTTTCCCGCGCGATGGATATCATAGACGGCGCATATTCGCTGCTGCTCATGAGTCCGCAGAAGCTCATCTGCGCGCGCGATCCCTACGGCTTCCGCCCGCTCTGCTACGGCAAAACACCGGACGGCACTTACATCGTCGCCTCCGAGAGCTGTGCGATCAGGGCGGTCGGCGGAGAGGTCATCCGCGACGTCGAGCCCGGCGAGATAATCGTTTTCAGCGATAAGGGCGTCGTTTCCAACAAGGAGCACTGCGGCACGAAGCCGCATAAGCTCTGCGTGTTCGAGTACATCTATTTCGCCCGTCCCGACTCCGTGATAGACGGCGTTTCCGTGCACGAGTCGAGGGTGGAGGCGGGAAGGATACTCGCCAAGACGCACCCCGCCGACGCGGATATAGTCGTCGGCGTGCCCGATTCGGGTCTTGACGCGGCGCTCGGCTTCAGCCTCGAATCCGGCATACCGTACAGCATCGGGCTCATCAAGAACAAGTACATCGGCAGGACGTTCATATCCCCCGGTCAGAGCATGCGCCTCGACCAGGTCAAGATAAAGCTCTCCGCGATAGAGGACGTCGTAAGGGGCAAGCGCGTCGTGCTGATCGACGATTCGATCGTCCGCGGCACGACCAGCGGCAGGCTCGTAAAGCTTCTGAGGGACGCCGGCGCGAGCGAGATCCATATGCGTATCTCTTCGCCGCCCTTCCTCAATCCCTGCTATTACGGCACGGATATCGATTCGAGGGACAATCTCATAGCGTGCAGGCATACTGTGGAAGAGATCGCGGCGATAATCGGCGCGGACACGCTGGGGTATCTCCCGATCGACAGCCTCGCAAGGCTCGCGAAGTGCTCCGATTTCTGCAACGCGTGCTTCTCGGGCGATTATCCCACGCCCGTACCCGCGGATACGAGGAAGGACCGCTTCGAGCAGAAGCTCTCCCAAAGGCAGAAGAAATAATGAGAATGGGCGTCAAAACTTGTTTGATAACCGGCGCTTCCCGCGGGATCGGCAGGGAGACGGCCCTGCTCCTCGCCGAAAGGGGCGAGTACGGCAGGCTTATATTGAACTGCCGCAAAAACGCCGCGGAGCTTGAAGAAACAAGGCGTCTCGCGCTCGAGGCGGGCGCGGTCGAGGTGATCGCCTCGGTCGGCGACGTCGGGGACAGCGCATACGTCGAATCGCTCCTCAGGGAGCACGGTCCCGCCGACGCCGTCGTGAACAACGCCGGAACGGCGTATTTCGGGCTCCTTACCGACATGACGCCCGCGGAATGGGATGAAATCATCCGCACCGATCTTACCTCGGTGTTCAACACCTGCCGCGTTTTCGTGCCCGATATGGTCTCGAAAAAGGCGGGCAGGATACTCAATATCTCCTCCGTCTGGGGACTGACCGGCGCCTCGTGCGAGGTCGCTTACAGCGCCGCCAAGGCTGGCGTCATCGGCTTCACGAAGGCGCTTGCGAAGGAGCTTGCGCCGAGCAATATCCAGGTCAACGCGATCGCCTTCGGCGTCGTGGACACCGATATGAACGGGCGTCTTTCGGACGCGGAGAAGGCGTCCCTTTATGAGGAGATCCCCATGGGCAGAGCGGCGTCCGCAAGGGAGGCGGCGCTCGCCGCGGTAAAGCTCCTCGAAATGCCGCCGTATTTTACCGGGGAGACGGTAAAGGTTGACGGAGGCTGGCAGTAAATGACCGATCGCCGCAGGGAGGGCAGGATGCGTAAAAAGCTCGGATGGATCATACCGCTTTCGGTGCTGCTGATACTCGCCGCGGCGTTCTTTATCTACGTTTCGGTCTATTATCATGCGGACGATACGGCGCTTGCCGCGCTCCGTTCGGACGACGGCGTGACCGTGAGCGAGACCAACTTCGGCTGGTTCTTCGACGGAATCGGGGAAGACTCGGCGCTTGTTTTCTATCCCGGAGCAAAGGTGGAGGCGGCGGCGTACGCCCCGCTCCTTAAAAGGCTCGCGGAGGGCGGCATGGACGTATTCCTTGTCAAAATGCCGTTCAACCTCGCGTTCTTCGGCATGAACAGGGCAGAGAGCGTCATGCGGCTTTACGAGTATGAAAACTGGTACGTCGGCGGGCATTCGCTCGGCGGCGCGATGGCGGCGGAGTTCGCCTCGGATCACGGCGAAAAGCTCGAAGGCGTGATACTGTTCGCCGCGTATCCCTCCTCGACGATGAAGGAAAACCTGACCGTACTCAGCATTTACGGCTCGGAGGACGGCGTGCTGAATTTCAAGAAGGTCGAAAAGGGCAGGACTTACGTCTGCGGCGATCTCTTTGAGCTTGAGATCCCCGGCGGGAATCACGCCCGGTTCGGCAGCTACGGCGCGCAGAGGGGCGACGGCGAAGCAAAGATATCTCCCGAAGAACAGCAGGAGCAGGCCGTATCGTTCATATTGAGCGTATGCCTCGATCGGGACTGACCGTTATGCGGGCGGTTGACAAGCCCCTTCGCGCGGGGATATAATTATTAAGTTGGACATAAAGGCGTCAAAGGGGTCTCCCCGGCGCCGCAGAAAAAATACAAGCGAGATCAATTCTTTATCGGAGGTAAAAACGTATGATCAAGAGAGAACAGCTTTATGAGGGCAAGGCGAAAAAGGTCTTCATGACCGACGATCCCGAGCTTCTTATCGTATCCTACAAGGACGACGCGACGGCGTTCAACGGCTTGAAGAAGGGCACCATCGTCGGCAAGGGCGTCATCAACAACAGGATGAGCAACCTGCTGATGCAGATGCTCGAGAAGGCGGGCGTCCCCACCCATTTCGTGGAGGAGCTGAACGACCGCGAAACGGTCGTCAAGAAGGTCTCGATAGTACCTCTCGAGGTCATAATCAGGAACATCGCCGCGGGCTCCTTCTCGAAGCGCTTCGGCGTTCCCGAGGGCGTCGTGTTCGAGCGCCCCACCATAGAGTTCTCGTATAAGAACGACGAGCTCGGCGATCCTCTGATGAACAGCTACCACGCGCTTGTGCTCAAGCTCGCCACGGAGGAGGAGATCGAGACCATCAAGCGCTATGCCTTCAAGGTAAACGAGGAGCTCAAGAAGTTCTGGCTCGAGTGCGGCGTCACGCTCGTCGATTTCAAGCTCGAGTTCGGCCGTCTTAAGGACGGTACGATCGTGCTTGCGGACGAGATCAGCCCTGATACCTCGAGGCTCTGGGACGTGAAGACCGGCGAAAAGCTCGATAAGGACCGCTTCCGCCGCGACATGGGCGGCGTTGAGGACGCCTATGCCGAGGTAATGAAGAGGCTCATTGAGAACATCTGACGAACCGGAAAGGGTCAATACTATGTCAAACTGCGCGATAGTCGGCGTCAACTGGGGCGATGAAGGCAAGGGCCGTATGGTCGACCTTCTGACCGAGGATTATGACGTGGTCGTCCGCTTTCAGGGCGGCGGCAACGCGGGTCACACCGTAATAAACGAAAAGGGCAAATTCGCCCTGCATCTTCTGCCCTCCGGCATCTTCCGCGACGGAGTCGTGAATATTCTCGGCAACGGCGTCGCCCTTGATCCGGAGAACCTCTGGCGCGAAATGAGCGAGGTCATGAGCCAGGGCGTTTCGATAACGCCCGACAACCTCATGATCAGCGACCGTGCGAGCATACTCATGCCCTGGCACCGCGACCTTGACGAGCTTGAGGAAAGGCGCCTTGCCGACAAGAAGTTCGGCTCCACCAAGCAGGGCATTGCTCCGTTCTATTCCGATAAATATCAGAAGAAGACCGTCCTTGCGGGCGAGCTCTTCTATCCCGAAAGACTCAAGACGCATCTTAAGGATCTTGCCGAGTGGAAAAACCTCATACTTTCGTCCGTCTACGGGGCGGAGGTCTATACGGAGGAGATGCTCGACAGGTGGCTTACCGATTACTGCGAGAGGATAAAGCCCTTCATCCGCGATACCGGCGCTTATCTGCGCGATGCGCAGGCGAACGGCAAGCGCATACTCTTCGAGGCGCAGCTCGGTTCGCTCCGCGATCTCGATTACGGCATCCATCCCTATACCACTTCGTCCAACACGCTCGCCGCATACGCGCCGATCGGCTCCGGCTTCCCCGGGGCGAGGGTCTCCCGCGTGATAGGCGTCGTAAAGGCGTATTCCACCTGCGTGGGCGAGGGTCCCTTCGTGTGCGAGATGTTCGGTGAAGAGGCGGAAAAGCTCCGTAAGGAGGGCTTCGAGTACGGCGCGAAGACGGGGCGTCCCCGCCGCGTCGGTCCCATCGACCTCGTTGCGACAAGGTACGGCGCAATGGTGCAGGCGGCGACGGAGATCGCACTCACCAAGCTCGACGTTTTAAGCTATATGGACAGGATCCCCGTATGCACGGGCTATATCGTCGACGGCAAGGTGACGAGGGAGTTCCCGTTCCCCGCCGCGCTCGACAGCGCAAAGCCCGTCATAGAGTATCTTGAAGGCTGGAAGACGGACATTTCCTCCATCCGCACCTGGGACGAGCTTCCCGCGGCGGCTAAGGAGTACGTGCTTTACGTCCAGCGCGCGATCGAAGTGCCCATCACGTTCGTCTCCGTCGGTCCGGAGCGCGAAAGCATCATTTTACGATAATCAAGGAGTCATCCCATGAACGACGTTTATCAGTCCCCGCTCGCCTCGAGGTACGCCTCGGACTATATGCTCAGGCTCTTTTCGCCCGATACGCGCATACTGACCTGGCGAAAGCTCTGGATCAGCCTTGCAAGGGCGGAAATGAAGCTCGGTCTCCCCATTACCGAGGAGCAGGTCGCCGAGATGGAAGCCCATATCGGCGAGATAGATTACGATTGCGCCGCCGCCCGTGAGAAGGAGGTCAGGCACGACGTAATGGCGCACGTCTACACCTTCGGCAAGGCGGCTCCCTCCGCCGCGGGCATTATCCACCTCGGCGCGACGAGCTGTTACGTCACCGATAACGCCGATCTCGTCATCTACCGGGACGGCTTGAAGTACATCCGCAGGGAACTGAAAAGCGTGATAAAGAACCTCGCCGCGTTCGCTGACGAGTATAAGGCGCTCCCCACGCTCGGGTACACGCATTACCAGCCGGCGCAGCTCGTAACCGTCGGCAAAAGGGCGACGCTCTGGATGCAGGACCTTGTAAGCGATCTTAAGGAGCTCGATTTCGCGATAGCCAATATCAAATTCCTCGGCTGCCGCGGCACCACCGGCACGGAGGCGAGCTTCATGGAGCTCTTCGAGGGCGATACCGATAAGATCGACGAGATGAACCGCATGATCGCCGCGGACTTCGGCTTTGACGAGCTCTTCGGCGTAGCCGGGCAGACCTATCCCAGAAAGGTCGACAGCCGCATCATGAACGCGCTCTCCTCCATAGCGCAGAGCCTTTACCGCATGGCGAACGATATCCGCCTTCTCCAGCACGACAGGCAGCTTGAAGAGCCGTTCGAGAAGAACCAGATAGGCTCCTCCGCCATGGCGTACAAGCGCAACCCCATGCGAAGCGAAAGGATCTGCTCGCTCGCCAGGTATTTGATGGCGGACGCGATGAACGCCCATATGACGGCTTCCGTCCAGTGGCTCGAGCGCACGCTCGACGATTCAGCCAACCGCAGGATCTCCCTGCCGGAGGGCTTCCTCTGCGCGGACGCGATAATCCGCCTTGCAAGGAACGTGACCGACGGGCTCCATGTGAACGAAAAGATAGTCGAAAGGACGGTCATGGAGTACCTTCCCTTCATCGCCACGGAGAACCTTCTTATGGAGGGCGTAAAGCGCGGCGGCGACAGGCAGAAGCTGCACGAGGTGATAAGGACCTGTTCCATGGAGGCTACCCGCCGCATGAAGGAGGGGCTCGACTGCGACCTTCTTTCCCGCCTCAAGGAGGAGAAGGAGTTCGGCCTCACCGGCGAGGAATTCGACGAGCTGTTAAAGCCCGAAAAATACATCGGCCGCTGCCCCGAGCAGGTGACCGCCTATATCGGGAGCATACTGCCGCTGTTGGACGACGCGGCGCTCGATACGCCGGAGATAAATCTGTAAGGAAAGAAATGAATAACGGGCCGCTTCACATATCGAAGCGGCCCGTTTGTTTGCGCCCTGTGCACTTGTACTCACCAAGGGGACAGTCCCCATGGTGAGTGAAATATGAATCGTCCTTCGGGCGTGCCTCGCTTTGCCTACTTATCCAAAAACACCGCCATATGGCAGTCGCCGTGGTGTTCGCCGTCTTCGGCGTTGAAGGTGACGGCGGCCCAGCAGCTGATGCAAAGCTCGCCGTTGACCCTCGTAAGGTTGACGCTTGAGAGCTCATAGCCTGTCAAGGCGTCGCCTAAGAGCTCGTCCAGCTTGGCTTCGATCCGCGGGAGATAGGTCTCGAGGCTCAGATCGTCCGGCGCCTCGTTTATGCCGAGATCCAATCTGTAACCCATGGTGATCTGGGTAATCTCGGCGCCATCCATGACGCTTACTCTTACGCAGTCATTCGTCCCGATATCCCCGATCTTGTTGGACCACGTGATAACATAGGAGTGATATCCGTGCTCCGGATCCGTCTCGGACGCCTCGCAGAACCCGAATCTGCTGAAATCGATCTCGGCGCCGAGCGCCTTCTCCGCAGCGGCGCGCGCGGCTTCTTTGTCGCCGCACTTTTCGACTTTGATCGCGGCTTCGGAATTGAAGCTTAAGTGGTATATCGTCCCGTCGGGAAGGAGCTCGACAGATCCCATACTGCGGTCGGTGGTCTTCCCGTTTATTCCAATGATGAAATAGCTGTCGAATGCCGAGTCGTTATAAAGCACTCTTGTTTCCGTACATTCATATTCCAACTCGTACGTGTTCCCGAGGAACTCGACGGTCTTGGTTTCCCCGACCTTTTCCTCGTCAACGTACCAGCTCCCCGCGGTGCTGATATCGGGCGTCACTTTGATGGCGCTGCCCAAATAGGTGCTGCTGAAAATGAGCACTTCGCCCTCCGAATGAGCTTCGGTGACATCCGGCTCGGGCGAAGGGGAGGGAGCCTCGGTCTCGGCGGGCTCCGTGGCGGGCTCCGCGGCGTTTTCGGCCTGAATAGGCGATTCGGAGCAGGCGGATAACGCCGCGAGCATCAGCGCGGCAAGCATAATGGCTACTGTGCGAACAATAGAACTTTTCATTATTTTTCTCCTGTTTCTTTCTGTTTCAGTATTGAGGGGGGAATGGAACAGTATTTGCCGAACCGCGGATAACACGGTTTGCATATACTGCCATGCCGGAAAAATCGTTCAAATAATACGCCTCGGCTGTAGCTTCGTCAGCTACATCAAATGCAGCTTGAATAGTTACCCCATCGGCCAATTTCATTAGGAATTCTTTAATCCAGAAGTTTGCTACTTCGATTGAGATCTCGCTTGAAAACCCTATTACAACGTCTACTCCTTTTGAGTAAAAAGTATTCACAAGGTTTGTTGCATTTACACCACCTGAAGCAGTTAGGCATGCTCCTAGGAATACAAAAGAAAGATCTGACAGGTCTGAATTGCTGATGGCGTTCAAGTCGCTTATAGTAAACCAAACGTCATTTGTTAATCTTATTCGATCCCAATCTCCATGTGTTATGCAAAAGAAAGCATTTTTTGAAGTCAATTCGCTTTCCAACTGAGTTTTTGTTATCGAATGGAAATCGCTGCCATAATAACCGTTATAGTTCAGTCTACCCATAACGGCATTTTTAATCAACTGCATATTAGTGTCACCATCAGAATCACCAATATACATGCCAGTATAATATGATGGCATGTTAAAAATTATCTTAAGCTCCGGCTTGTTCGGTGATGCAGCTTCGGACGAGTAGCATGTAGACCAATTACCCGTTCCGCTCTCTGATGAGTTCCTAACCATGAATCCGTAGTTTTGATACGATCCATTATACCATTTTCTAACTATTTCGGTAACATAGAACTTATACCAGTTAGATGAGGTCAGTTCGGCTGTTTCAGAAGCATCTGTTGCTATGTAGCTAGGCTTATTGTTCCAAGTAATGGTGCTAGATGTCCAGCTTCCTGTTACCCTGTATGCGTTAAGGGAAGCCTCGTTGCCGCAATCCTTCTTTTTTAGGCTCAGATATGCTTTGGTTATGTGCCCGCTAGGAACAACGGAAGGGAGATCAAACCGTATATAAGTACGTCTGATATAGTAATTGCTGTCCCACCCCATCCGGATATAGGTATTCAGATAATAATTTGTCGTCGGATTCTTGCTTGATACGTAAGAATCTTGAGTTTTATTCGAACCCGATATCATCACGGAAGGATCGATCAGGATAGGGAATGCCCTCTCGGGGTCATTAACGTAGTCCTCGGAGAGCGATACGGTGATATCTACATTTTCTTCGACTTTTTCAACGATGGTATAAGTCAATTCATCGGTGTAGGCATCTGCAGAATCGACCGCAAAAAGATCCCCGAGCTCGAAAACAAGCTCGCCGTTTCCGTCATAAAAGCCAACGGTCCCGTTTTCGGTATAGGCTATGTCATAACCCTCGGTATCAAAGGAGAAAGTGAATTCCTTGGGAGCCGAAGCATCGTTCAGAACAATGTACTCCTTCAACAGCCCGTTTTTCACCTCATACACAAGATCCGCGTTCTCGAATACTTCGGGATAAGAGATAAAGCACTCTCCCGAAAGCAGGTACCCCGAAATGCTTTCCGTGTCCTTCAAGCCGCCGACGGAAGGGTTTACGCCGTGATCCGTCTCGATCTCAAACGATACGGAACCTTTTTCGGCGCTGATCATAACCGAAGGCTTGTTATCGGAAAAATATACATGCGTGCTGTTTGCGGCATTTGTGAAGCCGTATTCCTTGCCGCCGAAAACATGATCTGATGCGATAACGGAATTATCGATCTCGACAAGTGAGCCGGCCTCGGTTTCATAATACTTGTCCTCGGCAAATACTACGCATTCGTAAGTGCCGTCCGAAAGCCGATAGGTTTCGGAATTCTTGGTCCTGAGCTCAAGCTCTTCGCCCAACCGTTCCGGTTCTGCCGTTTTCGGCTCACCGGCGGATAACACGGGGCTTGAAGCGAATACGGAACAAAGCATGACCAAAAGGATAGCGACAGCAGTAAATCTCTTCATTTTTTCTCCTCCTGAGTGAACTGCTTTTGTGGGATGACAGCGCACGATACCGGTTCTTCATATCGTCCGCGAGGCAGATAGCTTTTGTGCATCATTCCTTTCGCTATATATGATAACACCTGCAAAACAGATGTCAACCGAAAAGATCGTCAGTTTTATAACTCCCTCTATATATACAACACGCGAAACGCCAAAATGGGACAGGGTTTTAAAAATATATTTTTATTCCGTCAAGTTTTTTCCCGATAACGCTTTTTTTTGTCGACTTGAGACGGAAAATGGTGTAAAATACAGACAGTAAAGTGAAAGGACCTTACCGATAAATGCTTTCCTCCGGATCGAGAAGGAACATAATAGTATTCGGCGCCGGCGCGGCGGCGATAATACTCGTGCGGGCGCTGCTTCGCGGGTCGCAGGCGGCGGATCCCGTAACGTTCATAGCGTGCGCGGCGCTTCTTCTTGAGTGGATACTCACCGTGTTCGAGCGCGTCGCCGCTAAGACCGCGCGCCGGTCGCTCCTTCTGATGGGGCTGTCGTTCGTCGCGTTCTATCTTTTGGAGCTTGCCAGGACGCGCTGGTTCTGCGCCGGGCAGGATACGCGCCTGCCCCTTAAATACGTCTCGTTCATACCCGTTATGGCGGCGCCGCTCATGCTCCTCTTCTTCACCAATTCGCAGGGCGTCGGCTTCGACCGAGGACCGGGGAAGCTTCGCATACTGTACGCGCCGCTCGCGCTCCTCGCGCTCGGCTTCGTGACGAACGGGCTCCATTTTCTCGCGATGAAGGACCCCGCGGGCGGGCTTTTGTCGGACGGCGATTACGCGCCGGGCCCGTTGTTTTATCTCCACGCGGCGTGGTGCGCGGCGCTGTGCCTCGCCTCCGCCGTGCTCGCCGCAAGGGCTGCGCTCGCGCTGAAAAAGCCCGTGTGGGCGCTCGTTATACCGCTCATCCCCAGCGCGGTGTTCTTTGCGGCTTACATCGCCGCCCCGCAGGTGATCAGGATAGGCGGCACGGATATCATCCGCCCGGCGGACGTGGGCGTGTTCACCGCCGCCGCGTTTGCGGAGTGCTGTATCGAGCTGGGACTCGTCAGGACCGCCTCCGGCTGCGGCGAGCTGTTTGAGGATTCGCCGCTAAACGCCGCCGTGCTTAACAGGGCGGGCGGGCTCGCTTTCGCCGCCGCGGGAGCGGATGCGCCCACGATCATGGACGCCGCCGCAGCGCCGGTAGAGGGTGAGTATTTCCCCGACAAAAGCACCTGCGTCACCGTCACCCCGGTCAGGGGAGGCAGATTTTTCTCAGTTGAGGACAGGACTTTTTTGAACGAAGCGGGCGACTATCTCGAAAGGACGGAGGAAAAGCTCACGGCGGACCGCGCGCTTTACGAGCGCATGAGCGCAATAAGGAAGGAGCGGCTCGAGGCGGAAGCCGGAACGCTCATCTACGACACGCTGTCGGAGGAGCTCGCTCCCGAGGCGGAGGGGCTCGCAAGGCTTCTTGAAGGCGAGGAAAAGTCCGGCGGCGATACCGCGCTCGCGTGTCTGCTCGGCGGATACATGGAGTCAAGGCGCAAAATGCGCTTTGCCGAAAAGGACGGGAAGCTCGCCTTCTCCGATCTTAAGGAGGCGCTGGACGAGACCGCGCGCCTGCTGAGGCTCTGCGGCGCGGACGCCGAAATAAAGTATAACGGCGAGGGCAGCCTTGAATCAAAGGTGATACTCGACTCCTTCACGTTCTTCGAGGAAATCGCCGCCTCCGCGCCGGGGAAGCTCCGGCGCGTCGATGCGGAGGTTGGCTGCGGCTCCGACCACATCACGATGAAAATAGTGCTGGAACCGCCCGTTTCATCGGGGCTGTTCCTCGTCAAAAAGAGAGGGCTTTCGGTCAATTCCTCGCAGGAGGGCGAACGCCTTACGATGAACGTGAGGATATGGAAGGGCGGTGACAGGGCATGACGGCTTATATCTCCCTTTCCGAGATCCCCCGCGGGCTTTTTGCCGCGGCGTTCACGCTCATCGCATTGGCTTGCGCTGCCGTGATCATTCTCCGCGCACGCGGCAAAAAGGCGTGGAAGGCGGCGCTCTATATCCCGTTTGCCGCAGCCGCGCTCGTTATTTGGTACGCGCTGACCGCTATAAATTCCGCCGCCGCAAAGGGGGAGGAGACGACCGGGCTCGTCCGCCTCGTCGGTTCGCTCCCGTGGCTCGCCGTCGCGGGCGCGTGCGTCGTAATGCTCGCCGCCGCGGCGTTCTTCCTGAGGCTTGCGGTATCCGCATTCACGGGGCGCGCGGGCGAATACGCCGTGCTCGAGGGGCTCGATTCGATGGATTCGGGCGTATGCTGCTGCCGCGAGGACGGCGAAGTGCTCGTCATGAACCGCGCGATGGAGGAGCTTTGCTACGAGCTCTTCGATCACGTGCCGCTGAACGGGTATTCGCTTCTGAAGCTGCTTTACGACCGCGAGGACGACGACGGACTCATACGGCTTTCGGACGGCAGGGTCGTCACCGCGAATACGGACGCTCCCGAAAAGAAGGCGGTGCGCTGCATAATCGCAAGGGAGGTCTCGAAGGAATACGAGCTTAACGAGTCCGTGAACCGCGCCGATGCGGAGCTTGAGAGCCTTACCGCCGCCTTAGCGAACGCGGGCAGGGAGGCGGTCTCGTTCGTGACAGCCGGGCGCGCGCTCGCCTCACGCGAGGGGGCGTATGAAGCGCTTTCCGAGGCGCTGAAGCTTTGCGAAGCGGCTGCCGGGGACGGCGGAGAGGAAGAGAAGGCTTCCGCACGGGAAGCTGTGCTTTCGGCGCTCGCGCTTTTCGATACCTCCAAAGGGAGCGGGGACGCGGGCTTTGCGGCTTGCATGACGGAAGCGGCGTCAAGGCTCGGGCTCGAGCTCGAGGCGAAGGGCAGTCTCCCGAGGGACAGCGAATTGAGGGAAGCCGCGCTCGACGCGGCGGCGGGCTATATTACCGCCGCGCTCCGATACGCGCCCGACGAGAAGCATTCCATGGAGATACGCGAGGGCACATGGGTTTACGAGATAGTGTTCTCGACGTTCGCAAGGCTCCCCGAAAGCGCCGTGAACGCCATGGGGCTCGACGCGATCGCTCAAAGGGCGGGCGGCACGCTTACGGTAAGCGGCGAGAACGGAACGGAGCTGTTTATGCGGTTCCGCCTGAACAGGACTTCAAGGTGAACCGCCTTAAAAAGCTTTTGGCGTATTCCCTTTCGGCACGAAATGTGATATAATACGATCCGGCGCTTATCCGGCGCCGAAGGAAAACAGATGGATTCATTCTTCAAAAGGTTCATAGCCGGCATAGTAATCGGCATAGGTGCGATAATGCCGGGCTTCTCGGGCGGCATCCTCGCCGTTTCGATGGGACTTTACAAGCCCGCGATCGACGCGGTGACGGGCTTTTTCAAGGCGCCCGGGAAGAACTTCAGGTTCCTGCTCCCGCTGGCACTCGGCGGCGCGCTGGGATTTTTGGTGTTCATGTTCCTTCTGGATTGGCTTTTCGTGGATTTCCGCACGGCGGTGCTCTGCGTTTTCATAGGGCTCGTCGTCGGCTCGATGCCCGCGCTGCTTCGCGAATGCAACGAAAAGGGCTTTAAGAAGAGCTATCCCTTCTGGGCGATACCCGGCTTCGTGCTCGCGTTCGGGCTCATAGTGCTCGGACTCGTCACCAACGCCGGCGCGGAGAGGGCGATCAACTGGTACTTTGCTATGATAAGCGGCGCGATCATCATGTGCGGTGTGCTGCTCCCGGGGGTGAGCATATCGTTCATACTGCTGAACCTCGGCGTTTACGAAAGCTTCCTTGCCGTGTTCACTGCTCCGCCCAAGCTCTTCATTGCCGCGGCGGAGCTTGATAAGCCCTTCTGGGAGTGCGTCAAGGCGTCCTTCGGGACGGCGCCTTATATGCTGTTCGGCGTGATCGGCATGGCGATAGTCGCGGTGCCGGCGCTGCTGCTCGTCAAGAAGGTCATCGAAAAGCATCACGGTCCCGCGTATTACGTGATATTCGGCGTCGTCGTCGCGACTACGCTCGGCTGTATCGTGCAGGAGGTCGTCACGCTTGCCGGCGATCCCACCTTCCGCTTCGCATGGTGGAAGGCGGTCATCTGGGCGGCGCTCCTTGCAGGGGGCTGCCTGCTGAGTCTTTCGACTGAAAAATTCATGAGGTATAAATCGGAATAAACAGGCTTGTCAGCCTGTTTTTTATCTTCAAAAGGGGGTTTGAATATGCTTAAACGGACTGAATGCGGCGCGGAGCTTAATGTGATGGGCGGCGACGGCACGGTCTATTTTGCCGATATCCGCCGCATAAAGGACGCGCTCGCCGCAAAATACGGCGGCTCGGCGAGGGTCGTCTACATCGATCCACCGTTCGGCACGGGCGGCTCGTTCGAGTTTCGCCGCGGCAAAAAGCAGACGGCGTATACCGACTCCCTTCCGAGGGACGAATACCTTGCGCTCATCCGCGAGGCGGTGCGCCTTTCGTACGAGCTTTTGAAGGACGACGGCACCTTCTTCCTGCATATCGACTACCGCATGAGCGCCGCGGCAAGGCTGATCTGCGACGAGGTGTTTGGCGAGGACGGGCTCACAAACGAGATAATATGGGCGTATAAATCGGGCGGCAGGGCGAAGAACGCCTTCTCGAAGAAGCACGATACGATACTCATGTACAGAAGATCGCAGGATGCGTATTTCGACCTCAAGGCGGTCGGCGTGCCGCGCGGTCCCGAAAGGCGCAACCACATGCGCCGCGCCGTTGACGAGACCGGCAGGGTCTACTATTCGATAAGGACGAACGGCAAGGAGTACCGTTATTATGAGGACGATCCCGTCTATCCCTCCGACGTGTGGGACGATATAGAGCATCTCCATCAGCGCGATCCGGAGCGCACCGGCTTCATCACCCAGAAGCCCGAGGCGCTTTTGAAGAGGATAATACTCTCCTGCTCGCGCGAGGGGGATACCGTCATCGACCTCTTCGGCGGGAGCGGGACCACCGCTGTCACGGCGGCAAAGCTCAACAGGAAATTCGTTTCGGTCGACTGCGGCAGGGCGGCGACCGCCGTCACGAGGAAGCGCCTTATCGAGCGCTGCCTTAAAATGCGGCTTTACGACGCGCCCATGCCCCTC